>Ga0316205_10001023_pt1 | contig 39599 bp, 36 predicted proteins | sample 3monthpyrite_MG_FD_204941 | JGI IMG/M metagenome (GOLD analysis project Ga0316205, IMG submission 204941) | Microbial mat bacterial communities from mineral coupon in-situ incubated in ocean water Damariscotta River, Maine, United States -... | ecosystem: Environmental > Aquatic > Marine >...
AGAAAGAGGGATTCGAACCCTCGATAGGTTTGACCCTATACACGCTTTCCAAGCGTGCTCCTTCAGCCACTCGGACACTTCTCCAAACAGGCGCAAGATTATACTAAAAGCGCTTAAGCATCAACTCAAGAGCATTAATATCAACTAGCTATATCTTCAGATTTATTTTGGTGCACGTTGTTGCAACATTTGTATTGCTTTTTGTAGGCTACGACGCATGCGATTAAATGAAGCCGAGAGAATAGCCACTTCATCTTTACCCGATTCATCGAATTCAGGAGTCTCAAATTTACCCACACTGATTTGATTAGCCGCTACCGCCATTTTCATTACCGGTTTAATTATTATTTGCTTTAACATGATATTTAAAACAATCATGATAAATAAAAACACACCAATTAATAACAACATAAAAGTTACAAACACTTCATTTGCTTTTTGAATCGGAACCGACATTGGAACGGTAACCACTTGTGTACCGACAATTTCTTGCATTTTCCAACCGAAGCCATTCGCGCTACCATATTTATCGACAAGTGTTGCCGGTGCATTCGCCACCGTACTATGACAAGTTAAACAACCTTGTTTTTTTATTTGAATAGGGCGAGCTAAATACAATACTGGACCAGTCGGTGTTTTTCTTACACCAATAACTTCCTTTCGCTTTTGATTGTTAGTGAATTCTTGAATAATATCTGTTTCCCAATCAGTTGCTCGATTACGTAAATTAGTAGGATTTATTGTTGCTTCTTTATAGGAATACTGTGGATGTTTTTTTCTTAACGTATTAAAACTCTGTGTTGCTGCATAGGCCGGTACAGATTGAGGTAAAAAATCACTCTTCATTTGTGTTGCTAACAAAGGCCGTATTTCTGAAACCGTATATCCACGTATTGCTAATGCAGCCTCCAACATCATTCCTGCATGCTTAACAACTTCACTTTTAGCGTTACGCTGTAGAATGTTGTAAGAAAAGTAGGCGCATATTACAAAACTTAGTGTTAGCACTAAGATTAAAGTTAAATTGAATTTTGTTGTTAATTTCACGTTACGCCCTTATTTACAAATTATTCATTCGTGTTAAAAATAATTTCCTATCCGCTTCACTTGGAATTTCTTTTAATAATTTTCGTATTACTTCATTTTCATTTGATGAAGTATTAATTGCTTCATCAATTAAAAAACCAGCAAGCGGCCCAATGATTTCAGCGAGCAATGCTTCTGTTTTATTTTTAAATATGGAATCTAGCTTATTCGCCCTATCCGTTTTCATATTTTCAACTGGAGTCGTTACATCTTCAGGCATTTTTTCTGTCATTGAGCCGTGGTGAGTTGTTGAAGCACGTACAGAGAATAACTGCATAAATTGTTCTTTATGTGATGGGCTATCAATATGGCATGACAAAGATTGATATAACTCATCTAAACTCGTTGATTTTTGTAATGCCTGTTTAATCATAACGGTTGCTAACGGTCCAATGTAGGTCGCGAGTTCAGATTCAATCACCGATATAAACTCAGCGTCCCAATCAATATCTTTTTGACTTAAAACATTTTTTGGTGATTCTGTCTGTGGTCTTTTAGAACGAATGGTCTTAAACCGATGAATAATTTCCCGAACGGATTGTGGCCGAGCATCTATTTGAAAACTTAACATCCAATCAACACAAGATAATATTTCGGTACTATAGTTTTCTGGCTTCTCAATAATTAAGGGCGTTAAGGGGTCAGGTTGATGTGCTTGAATTGAAGCAAGTCTATCTAATGCGTCAGTTGGTGCTTTACCCATAATACAACGATAGAGTGTTGCACCTAAGCCATATAAGTCAGTCCAAGGACCTTGTTCATCAATAGTATTGTACTGTTCGAATGGTGCGTAACCATGCGTTACAAATCCCGTTGCTGCAGAAGCATGCTCATCTAAAGATTGTCTTGCAGAACCAAAGTCAATCAATACTGGCCGACCATGTTTTCGCAAATAAATATTTGAAGGCTTAATATCTCGGTGTAAATATTTATTATTGTGTATCGTTGCTAAACCTTCCAGTATTGGCACAGCTACTAAAGCAAGTTCATGTTCATTCAATTTTTTTGATTTTAATAGATAACGGCTTAACGGTACGCCCTCTTCGTAATCCATAATAATATACGCTGTACCATTCGCTTCGATAAAACGATTAACATGCACAATACTTCTTGATTTAAATTGAGCGAGTGTACGAGCTTCATCTAAAAATCGTTGCAGACCGGTATTATAAACTTCATCATCATTACTTGATTTGGAATTAACTGTGCAAGTATTTGCAGCACGTATGGCGAAACTAGCGGGAAAGTATTCTTTAATTGCGACATGACAACCTAAATTTAAATCTTTGGCTTTATAGGTTATACCAAAACCACCAACGCCTAGAACGCTTTTAATTTGATAGCATTCTAGTTTAGTACCAGATCGTAATGTATTTGATTGAGCGTTTAAGTTCATAATAGCAACGTCATAGCATTGGGTATTCGTTATATTAACTTGAAATATCCATCTTCGCTGTCAGTATCAATGTGATAGGGGGTTCACATACAACAGTCAACTCAACTCAGCCATGAGTGGTTCTATTATACAATATACATCGATATATTAGTAAAATATTTAGAATTATATTTAAATTAACCTTAAATAATTAATCTAAGGCTGCCCACAAATCATGCTCATCAGCATCGGTTATTTTTACATTAACAAATTCACCAGACACCAAATTACTTTGGTCTTTTATAATAACCCAACCATCAACTTCAGGTGCTTCTGCTTTTGATCGAGCAAGTGCATGACCATCCTCTGATATACCATCCACAATAACTTGTAAGCTTTGTCCTACACGCTGTTGTAATTTGTTTGCACTTATTGTGGCTTGTTTTTGCATAAAGCGTTCTAAACGATCTTGCTTTAACGCTTCATCAATTTGATTGGGTAACTCATTTGCTGTTGCGCCCTCAACCGGTGAATATGCAAAACAACCAACCCGATCCAATTGCGCTTCATCTAAAAAGTCGAGTAAGAGATTAAAATCATCTTCCGTTTCGCCTGGGAAACCAACAATAAAAGTACTACGCAAAGTAATATCAGGACAAATTTCCCGCCATCGCTGAATACGTTGCAATGACTTCTCTGCGTTAGCAGGACGTTTCATTGATTTTAAAATAGATGGACTTGCATGCTGCAATGGAACATCAAGATAAGACAAAATTTTTCCCTCTGCCATAAGGGGAATAACATCATCGACATTTGGGTATGGATACACATAATGTAATCGTACCCAGACACCTAAGTCTCCTAACGCTGAGGCAAGATCAAGCATACGTGTATTAAGTGGGCGCCCTTTCCAAAAATCAGCTTTATATTTTAAATCAACGCCATAAGCGCTGGTGTCTTGCGAAACGACTAGCAGTTCCTTCACGCCAACACTCACCAGATTTTCAGCTTCAGTCATTACTTCGTTAATTGGGCGGCTGACTAAATCGCCACGAAAACTCGGAATAATACAAAAACGACAACGATGGTTACAACCTTCAGATATTTTAAGGTACGCATAGTGCCTAGGCGTTAGTTTAATGCCCCCTGCTGGTACTAAATCAACAAACGGATCGTGTGGTTTTGGTAAGTGTGAATGTATGGCATCCATCACCTCTTCTTGTGCATGCGGGCCAGTTACAGCCAAAACATTGGGATGAGTTTGTTTAACCAAATCCCCTTTTGCGCCCAAACACCCTGTTACAATAACTTTGCCGTTTTCAGCAAGCGCCTCACCAATAGTGTCTAAGGATTCTGCGACGGCATCATCAATAAAACCACAGGTATTCACCACCACAAGATTCGCATCTTGATAGCTCGGTACGACTTCATAACCTTCGGCACGCAATTGCGTTAATATTCGCTCCGAATCCACCAACGCTTTAGGACAACCGAGACTAATAAAACCAACTTTGGGTGTATCAACTTGCATAAATATAAGCCTTAACAAATTCCTGATATGGATAACCAGGAAATAATAAAATTATCGTAAGTATCTGATTTTAAAATAAATTATAAAAACCTATAAAATACAATGAGATAGATGAGCTAAGCTCAAAAATTATGAATTACAATAGTAACACATTGAAAATTAACAAAAAAACTATGAACTATTTACTTTTAATAGAGACTATACCTTATATATAATAGACACAGACACATATATTAGTGTGTTATAATATATCACTATGCTGGTTTGAGCATGAAGCTAGAGTTAATTATGAAAATAAAATCTTCAGATATTAACAGAATTGCCGCTATATAATGGTACAGGGTTTGGGGTAAATTATGCATAGTCGTATTTTTGCAGGCGTTATCGGTCTCGCTATTTTGTTTAGCATTGTTTTAAATGCTTGCACACCACAAAAAAACTTACTTGATCAAGTTCTTTCTACTGGAGAACTTCGTGCCCTCACACGCAATGCCGCAACGACTTTTTATGAAGGTCCACATGGCTCAACAGGTTTGGAATATGATCTGTTACAACGTTTTGCGACTTATCTAAACGTTAAATTAACCCTCGTTACATCAGATGACTTAAAACATATTCTCGACCAAATTGAAGATGGTGATGCCCATGTTGCAGCAGCAGGTTTAACCGTTACAGATGAACGCAAACAACAAGTTTTATTTGCTCCTGCTTATCAAGCTATAACACAACAGCTTATTTACAATAGAAAAAATAAGCGCCCACGTACCCTTGATGGACTAAAATCGGGGAACCTTGAAGTTATTGCCAATAGTAGCCACGTAGAACGTCTTGATGAAATTAAACAAACATGGCAAAGCTTAGCATGGCAAGAAAATGATACTGCTGGAGCTACCGAATTAATGAATCTCGTTGCTGATAAAACGATAGATTTTACCATAGCTGACTCAAATGAATTTTCAATTAACAGGCGTTACTATCCGCAGCTTGGTGTTGCTTTTAATATTTCTGAGCCTCAACAACTAGCTTGGGCGTTTAAAAATGGTAATGACCTTTCACTATATAATAAAGCGGTTACTTTTTTTAACAACTTAAAAACAAGCGGCCAGCTTGCACAATTAATCGAGCGACATTATGGACACATAAATCGTTACGACTATGCAGGCACATATACATATATGTACCACGTAAAAAATCGTTTACCTAAGTATCGGTTCATGTTGAGTGAAGCATCAGAAAAAAATAATATTGATTGGCGTTTATTAGCAGCAACGGCTTACCAGGAATCACATTGGAACCCTCGTGCAAAATCACCAACTGGCGTTCGAGGCATGATGATGTTAACAACAGCCACAGCCAAAGATCTAGGTGTTAAAACGCGAACTGATCCCGAAGAAAGTATTTCAGGTGGCGCATTATATTTACGTTCACTAATCGATAGATTACCAGATGAAATTAAAGAACCTGATCGAACGTGGATAGCACTTGCCTCTTATAATGTTGGTTTAGGTCACGTAAAAGATGCGCAACTTATTACAGAGCAGCTTGGTGGTAATCCTTATAAATGGGAAGACTTAAAGAAAAGTTTACCATTGCTACGCCAAAAGAAATGGTACAAAAAAACACGTTATGGTTATGCTCGAGGTTTAGAGCCTGTGAAGTATGTAGAAAACATCCGTTCGTATTACGACATTCTTACTTGGCATTTGAACAAAGGTTTACCTGATGATGATGTGCCTGAATCAATTTTAGCTTATTCGTCACCTATACTGTAATTAACACGGTATGAATAATAAAAAACGGCTCTTATGAGCCGTTTTTTTGTGCCCGTTTTCTTTTCAATTTCATCTCTAATACTGTTATTATTATCTTTTCTTTTTAAAAAATTCTTTTAATAGTTGAGCACACTCCTTTTCCAAAACACCATGTTCGACTTCAATTGTATGGTTTAATTTTGTTGTATTTAATATATTAAACATACTGCCAGCGGCCCCTGTTCGTGGATCAGTCGCACCAAATACAACACGTTTTACCCGCGCATGTATTAGGGCACCTGCACACATTGCACAGGGTTCTAAAGTTACATATAAAGTAGTATCAACTAAGCGATAGTTTTCGATAGCTTGTGCGGCTGCACGTAGAGCAATAACTTCAGCATGTGCGGTTGGATCATTGCTTGTGATAGGTTGATTCCAACCTGCTGAAATTATTTTATTATCTTTAACAATAACTGCACCGACAGGGACTTCATCAATGGACTCTGCGTGTTCTGCTAACTTAATAGCATGCGTCATCCATTTTTCATCATCTTCAAATTGAGTGGTCATTAGTTTTAATGATTTTTTAACAGGACTAAAAGAAAGTTAACCGCTACTCCCATTCGATCGTAGCAGGCGGTTTCGAAGAGATATCATAGGCAACACGTGAGATACCCGTTACTTCATTGATAATACGACTCGATACCGTTTCTAAAAACTCATACGGTAAATGTGCCCAACGTGCAGTCATAAAATCAATTGTTTCTACTGCGCGTAATGAAACAACGTATTGATAACGACGACCATCACCGGTTACACCCACTGATTTTACCGGTAAAAAAACAGTAAAGGCTTGGCTAACGGTTTGATATAAATCGTGAGCGTGCAATTCTTCTATAAAAATATTATCTGCTAATCGCAAAATATCTGCATATTCTTTTTTAACTTCACCAAGAATACGAACACCTAAACCAGGACCAGGGAAAGGATGGCGATAAACCATATCGAAAGGTAAACCTAATTCAACACCTAGCTTACGAACTTCATCTTTAAACAATTCACGTAATGGCTCGCAAAGTTTCAACGTCATGTAGTCAGGTAAACCACCGACATTATGGTGCGACTTAATTAAGTGCGCCTTACCTGTTTTTGCGCCAGCCGATTCAATGACATCAGGGTAGATAGTCCCTTGAGCCAGCCATGTTGCATTACTGAGTTTTTTAGATTCTTCTTCGAATATATCAACAAATAAGTTACCGATAATTTTTCGTTTTAATTCAGGGTCGTTCTCACCTTTTAAAGCATCTAAAAATCGTTGTTCTGCATCAACACGAATAACTTTTACACCCATGTGTTCAGCAAAGGTTGCCATCACTTGGTCGCCTTCGTTTAGACGAAGCAAGCCATTATCAACAAATACACAAGTGAGTTGTGCGCCAATGGCTTTATGTAATAAAGCAGCTACAACAGAAGAATCGACACCACCGGATAAACCTAAAATAACCTCTTCTTTGCCAACAGTTTTACGAATGGTTTCGATACTGTCGTTTACAATATTATCGGCTGTCCATAAATTTTGGCAGCCACAAATATCGTGCACAAAACGACTGATAATACGTTCGCCTTGGTGAGTATGTGTAACTTCAGGATGGAATTGCACACCGTAATACCGACGAGACTCATCGGCAATACCGGCGATCGGCGCACTTTCTGTTGAAGCCATTAAAACAAAATTATCTGGCAACTCAACAACTTTATCGCCATGGCTCATCCAAACATCGAGCAAGCCATAACCTTCTGGTGTTTGATGGTCTTCAATATCTTTTAATAATTCAGTATGGCCACGAGCTCTAACTTGTGCATAACCATATTCATGGTTTTCGGCTGATTCAACCCGGCCGCCTAATTGAGCCGCCATTGTTTGCATACCATAGCAAATACCAAACACTGGAATCCCCATTTGAAAAACACATTCAGGAGCTCGAGGTGATTCACCCACGGTTACCGTTTCTGGGCCGCCAGAGAGAATAATACCTTTTGGGCTAAAGTCGGTTATTGCCGATTCATCAACGTCATAAGGATAGATCTCGCTATATACACCAGCTTCGCGCACACGCCGTGCAATCAATTGAGTGTATTGAGATCCAAAATCGAGAATTAACACTCGATCTGCATGAATATTGGCAGTTGTCACAGCGGTCTACCTAAATTTAATGGTGAAATAGTCACGTTTAAACGCGATAGTTTGGCGCTTCTTTGGTAATAGAAACATCATGAACATGACTTTCCGCCATACCAGCATTAGTCACTTTGACAAATTGAGGTTTTGTTCGCATATCGTCAATTGAAGCACAACCTGTATAGCCCATACTCGCTCGTATACCGCCTGTTAACTGGTTGATAACCGGAGCAAGTGGCCCTTTATAAGGAACACGACCTTCAATACCTTCAGGTACTAATTTTTCCGCTTCGCTTCCTTCTTGGAAATAGCGGTCACTTGAACCTGATTGCTGCGTCATGGCGCCAAGTGACCCCATACCACGATAAGACTTATAAGAACGCCCTTGGTATAAATCAACTTCACCCGGAGCTTCTTCGGTACCTGCGAACATACTACCAAGCATAACGGCATGAGCACCTGCAACCAAAGCTTTACAAATATCACCCGAATAGCGAATACCACCATCAGCAATAAGAGGAATCCCTTTAGATTTTAAAACTTCAGCAACATTTGCAATTGCGGATATTTGGGGAACACCTACGCCCGAAACGATCCGCGTGGTACAAATTGAACCTGGGCCAATCCCCACCTTAACGGCATCCGCACCGGCTTTTGCCAATGCCAAAGCTGCTTCTGCCGTCGCAATATTGCCACCGATAACTTGTACATCAGGGAAGTTCTTTTTAACCCATTGAACTCGATCGAGTACACCTTGAGAGTGCCCGTGCGCTGTATCAACAACGATAACGTCGACACCAGCTAACACCAACCCTTCTACCCGCTCATCGGTACCATCACCTACACCAACCGCTGCGCCAACCATAAGTTGAGCTTGGTCATCTTTACAGGCATTTGGGTTTTCAGTCGCTTTTTGGATGTCTTTAACAGTAATAAGCCCACGTAGCTTGAAATCGTCATTTACAACTAAAACTTTTTCAATTCGATGCTTATGCAAAAGTGCTTTTACTTCATCTTTGCTGGCACCTTCTTTTACAGTTACTAGTCTATCTTTACGAGTCATAATATTAGAAACCGGATCGTCATACCCCGTATCGAATCGTAGATCTCGTGCAGTGACTATACCGACTAAATCTTCTCCATCCACCACTGGTACACCAGAAATATTCATCTTTTGGGTTAAAGCCAAAACATCTCGAATTGTCGTATGAGGAGAGACCGTAATAGGGTCTTTTATAACACCACTTTCAAACTTTTTAACCTTTCTAATTTCTTTAGCTTGCTCTACTGCCGTCATGTTCTTATGAACGATACCAATACCACCCTCTTGGGCAATAGCAATCGCTAAACGTGCCTCAGTAACTGTATCCATAGCCGCCGCCATTAAGGGGATATTCAGTGAAATAGTCTTTGTTAGTTGGGTTTTTAAAGAAACGTCACGCGGTAATACATTCGAGTGAGCAGGCAAGAGTAAAACATCGTCAAAAGTGAGAGCATCTTCAGCTATTCGCAGCATAATTTGGGATTCCAAGGCTGGGTAAAACAGTGAATTATAAAGAAATTTAACAGCTTAGCCAATATCGATGCCCATTTATATTCAACTTATATTTAACAATACTCAATAATAAAGAAAAAAATAAATAAAGAATCTATAAAAGATAGCCCAAACAACTATTGCCATTCAGGATATAACCACGCATAATCAATTCAAGTCCGGGTTTTACCACCCCCGTATTTATAGCTTTCAATCTAACTATAACTTTATAATATATTGAAAAGCTTATATAAAAGCTAAAACAACAAATAGAATTTTTACGATTTTGGAGGAACAAATGAGAAAGTTAATGATCATCCTAACGGCAGCAATTGCCTTGTCACTTACTGCTTGTGCTGGGTCAGGTCCTACACATACTAAAAACGATGCATTGGGCGCTATTGGTGCCGCTGAGCATGAAACTATGCGTGCTGGAAAAAAATTCTATGAATGGCGTGACACTGGCAAAATCATCAAAAAAGCAAAAGCTGCACTTAAAGCTGGTGATTATAACAAAGCTGTTAAACTTGCGAATAAAGCAAAAGCTCAAAGCACAATGGCTTTACAGCAAGCGAGAGAACAAGCTAACGCTACAATGCACTAGTTGTTTTTCAGCATAAAAAAAAAGCCGAGTTTTTACTCGGCTTTTTTTAGTGCGCGTTTCTTTGTACGCGCACTTATGCCTGAACAAGCAAAGCGAGTTCGGCTCTACGGGCAGCCTCAGCAAAAATTTAAAACCAACTACACCCAAACTAGACTTAACCTAAAGAGTAAAATCTTCTTTCATTCAAAACATATTTTTCTCAACAATACCTATACCTTTAAAAACACTCCCGTAGTATTATCAAATTCTATCCATTAACAACAATACATACACCTCTAATAGAATGACTGAAATACAACAACGAGATATCTATAGCGTTACACGACTAAACCGAGAAGTTCGCTCAGTGCTTGAAACTGGGTTTCCATTAGTTTGGTTGGAAGGTGAATTATCAAATCTCGCCTGTCCTGCTTCTGGGCATTGGTATTTCTCGTTAAAAGACAGCAATGCTCAGGTACGTTGCGCCATGTTTAGAACACGTAATCGTTTACTCCGTTTTATTCCTCGAAACGGAATGCAAGTTATTGTGCGTGCAAAAATTGGCTTATATGAACCTCGCGGTGAATTTCAAATCCTTATTGAGCATATGGAAGAAGCTGGCGAAGGTGCACTTAGACAACAATTTGAACAGTTAAAAAATAAACTTAATGCCGAAGGTTTATTTTCAAGCAATCTAAAAAAAGAATTGCCTACTATTCCTAACCGCATTGGTGTTATTACATCACCAACCGGAGCGGCAATACATGATGTTCTCTCAACATTAAAGCGTCGTTTCGCATCACTTGATGTTGTTATTTATCCGGTAAGTGTCCAAGGTAAACTTGCGGCAGCTGACATAGTAAAAATGATCGAATTGGCTAACAAGCGAAATGAATGTGACGTATTATTATTAACACGTGGCGGTGGTTCACTGGAAGATTTGTGGTCATTCAACGAAGAAATTGTCGCTCACGCTATTTATAATAGCTGTATCCCTATAATTTCTGCCGTCGGCCATGATATAGATTTTACAATTTCAGATTTTGTTGCTGATGTACGGGCTGCGACGCCAACAGCGGCAGCAGAACTTGTAAGCCCTGATGTAACACACTGGTTACAACAAATAAATGCACTACACAAAAGACTACATCAACTCACTCTAAATACTATTCAAAATAATTATTCATCCCTAAAACAATTATCCAGGCGTTTAATTCATCCTAGTCATTATATCGAACAAACTAGCCAAAGTATTGATGAGTATATGTATCGATTACAACGTGCCATAACGACGAAGATTACAACAAATAGGCTAAAAGTAGACAACTTAAATTCATTGTGCAAAGCCCAAAATCCTATTTATAAAATTCACGCCAAGCAAGAATACACAAAACAACTATTACAACGTCTTACAATGAAACAACAACAAAAAATTAATCATTTAAAGCAACGTTTTATTAAAAACGCATCAACACTTGATGCAGTGAGTCCTCTAGCAACACTAAAACGTGGTTATGCTTATGTTACATCGACAAAAACACATCATTTAATTAATGATATTAAAAATATAAAGAAAGGTGATGAGATAAATACCAGTTTAGCCAATGGTTCCTTTACCTCCACCGTCACCAAAATCGAACAAGAGAGCTAATATGTTTCGCTATAATCAAATTCAGTATTTCTCACCTATATTGCTTTCTATTGTTGTAACTTTGTTTTTGCATATCCCTCATAGCTACGCAAAAATTCTGCCAAAGACAAGCGCAGTTCCAGGAGGCATCACAGTAATAGACTTAAAGATATCTACAGCTAAGACAGCACCTTATGTTACTTTCAATAAAAAACGAGTAATGGTTCAAGCAAAAGAACATAGCTGGCATGCTGTAGTCGGAATACCTTTATACATGAAACCGGGAAAACATATTGTTATTGTAAAAACTAAAAAGTCAAAAAAGAATGTTTATTTCACAATTAAAGAGAAAAGATATAAAACACAATATTTAACAATTAAAAATAAACGTAAAGTTAACCCAACAAAAAGAGATATCGAACGGATAATTCGAGAAAAGAAAATTATCGGTAAAGTTTTTAAATCATGGCGCACAGTTTCAAATGTTGATACAACATTCAGCAAACCCGTTGATGGACCATTTAGTAGTCCTTTTGGGCTGAAACGATTTTTTAACAAGCAACCACGCAAGCCACACAGTGGTGTTGATATAGCGGCAAAATCTGGTACACCTATAATTACACCGGCAGCTGGTGTTGTAGCTAATACGGGTGATTATTTTTTTAATGGTAATTCTGTTTTTATTGATCACGGACAAGGTTTAATAACAATGTATTGTCATATGAGTAAAATACATGTGGAAAAAGGACAATCGTTAAAAAAAGGTGAAATGATTGGTGAGGTAGGTATGACTGGTCGAGTCACAGGGCCGCATTTACACTGGAGTGTAAACCTGAACAATACACGTGTTGATCCTACTTTATTTTTAGAATAATAAAATATGCAGCATTCTACAGGACTAACCTACCCTGCATGGGTCAACTGGCTTGCACAAGATAAAAATGGTAGTTGGTGGGGCTTCAGTGTAGAGCCATTAGAGCATTCTTCCGGTTGGTATGAAAATGAAGTGGGGAGATACATCCTATTACAAAAAAACAAAGAAAACCCCGACTGGAGACAGACATTAACAAAAGTTTCGTAATAAGTACTGATACATCTCCTCTCATCTGAAATACTGCTAATAAATAATCTAATCTTTAAATCGTGCTAAAGTATCTTGCTTATAATATTTCCGTAATTCTTCATAAACATCAGGATAATATTGAATAATAATATTCGGACGTTCAAAAAAAACTTCACTCATAACCGCAAAAAATTCAGCCGGTGAGCTTGCACCATAGCAATCGATAGCGATATTTTTGTGAGACTCACATTTTAATTTAAAATCATCATAACCAGCAGAAAAAACATTTGCCCATTGCCTTGGGGACATGTCAGCATGCAATGGTGGATAGCCATTAGCCACACCATTTTGCATATCGAGTTTATGTGCAAATTCGTGAACAACTAAATTATGCCCATCAATGATACTTGCATTTTTAACTTCATCCCATGCCAAGATTACGGGACCACGCAACCATGCCTCACCAGCCAAATCTGATTGCACATTATGCGCAATACCATATTCATCGATAATTGTTTGTTTTGTTATGAATCCGGATGGATACATAATGATCAATGTCCAGCCGGAGTATTCATTAATATCAAATTTCAATATGAGCAAACAAGCTTGTAGAGCAACCTTAACTTGCATATCTTCTGTGACAACAAGACCATGTGCACCTTGGATTTTTTTCTTATCTAAGAATAAAATAGCTAAATAAATCAAACGATTTTTATCTTCTAAAGATAGATTATGAATTAGAGGCATTTGCGAAAAGGCCTTATCCCATGTTGACTGAATAATCGTCGAATTTCGTATGACTCTACTATTTAACCAATTTTGCATATATTTAAACATAAGAGATTATGTATATCTTCTTAAGAAAAATAAAGAGGAATAAAAGAGAAATGTAAGGCTTATTATTGCTTGGCGTGAAATATAATCATAATCAAATAAGTACAATTTTATCTGATGCTTCTCCAATATAGTTACCTTGCACATAATCAATACCCATCGCAGAAAGTAATTTTAAAGTCGCCTCATTTTCGACGTATTCGGCAATGGTTTTAATGTTTAAAGATTTCGCTATATGATGAATTGATTTGACCATAGCTTGATCAACTTTATCGTTAATAATGTCACGTATAAAGGTTCCATCAATTTTCAAGTAATCTACAGGCAAATATTTCAAATAAGCAAAAGAGCTGAAGCCCGTACCAAAATCATCCAAGGCAAACTGACAACCGATCTCTTTAAGTTCTTTTATGAAAACTCGAGCTCTTTCAATTTGAGAAATTGCTGAAGATTCAGTAATTTCAAAGACAAGTTGCGCAGGATTAATTCCTGATGAAAGAATTAGATGTTTAATATCTTTAAGTAAATCATGATTACCAATGGATACAGCAGACAAATTCATTGAAAGCGTTAATTCACCATGTATAGTCGATAGATATTTTAGGTTATGTAAAGTTAATTCAATAACTCGTCGATCAATTTTGGGCATCATTGAAAAACGTTCAGCCGTTTCTATAAAGGAAGAAGATGGTCGTACAGTTTTATCTTTATCTACAATACGTAATAAAGTTTCATGTAGTAAAACTTTTCCAGAACGAGGATTAATGATTGGTTGGTATACCATTTTAAAACGATCTTCAGAAATAATCGTTTGCAACTCATTAACAAGATAAAGCTCATCCCGAACAAAAACGTCATCACTATCTAAATCTGAGTAAAGATGACACCCATTTTGGCCCAGTTGTTTAGCTACCGTACATGCAATATCTGCTTCTCTTAGTGCATCAACCTTTGATTCAGTATCATTATTCAACAACGTTATACCAATACTGATGCTTATATCGTAATAATGGCCATCTCTAATAAAGGTTAGAGAAGACATTGCATTTAATAAATCATCAGCAATATGTACAGCACCCAATGAATCAACATCATGTAATATCAATCCAAACTCATCACTTCCAAGCCTCGCAAGTAAATCACATTCTCGTATACGTTGCATAAAGACATTAGCGACTTCGCACAATAATTCATCACCAACAGTATGGCCAGCAATATCATTTATAACTTTAAATTGATTGATATCAACGTATAACATCGCATGCGTTTGTGCACCACGTTTGGATCTACTCACAGTATGATCAAGTTGTCGCTCAAAATAATTTCGATTGTATAAATTCGTTAAAGGATCATGTTGGATAATATATTCTAGTTGAGTTCGAGCAATATGGTCATTTGTTTTATCTTGAAAAACGAGAACAACCGATACAATTGAGCTGTCTTCAAATACAGGCGTAGTTGAATACTCAATTAGAATTTGATTACCATTTGAGGTTAATAATTTTGCTTCTTCTTTTTGTTTTATAACTCTCTTTTCATTTAAGCAGACCTTTACGGGGCTTAAATAACATGGCATATCTAATTTATTATAAATAGTGATAACGTGATCGAAGTCAGAACCTAAAACATCATCTTTTTTAACTCTAAGAAGTTCTTCAGCACGATGATTTAAATAAGTAATTTGAGAGTGTGTATCGCAGATAATGACAGCATCTTGTATCAACTCTACTGCGGCTAAAACTGAAAGGTTATGAAACGCGTGTTTAGTATTAGTGGTGTAATTTTCAGATGAAGCAACTTGTCGAGTATCAGTATCTTTAATTATACAGACCTTACCTATTTGCTGTTCATCCATAAATAAGCACCCACACCTTTTTATATTATAATTTGCTAATTATATAACTTAGCATTATTTATATTTATCTGGGTAATACTATACTTTATTACTCAGATATCAAGGTGTTATTTTAAGGAGGAATGTAACTAGCGTTTAACATGTTTCATCAATCGACGTTTCTTATCAATTTGATGTTTGGTTAATTTATTCTTCTTATTTTTAAAGGGGTTATCGCCAGTTTTAAAAACGACTTGCATCGGTGTGCCAACTAATTTTAATTTTTTTACAAAAGCATTTATAAGATAACGCTTATACTGTAAGGGAACATCATTTGTTTGGTTTCCGTGTATAACAATAAGAGGCGGATTCTGTCCGCCTTGGTGCGCGTAGCGAAGTTTAATTCGACGACCACGAACGAGCGGAGGTGGATGAGACTCAACGATATTACCCAACAAACGGGTTAAAACCGGTGTCGTAAATTGCTGCATAGCACATTGATAAGATTGATTGATTGAAGCATACAAATCACCAACGCCGGTGCCATGTAATGCTGAAATACGATGTAATTTTGCAAAAGTAATAAAAGGTAATTTTAAATCCAACTCACGTTGAATGGTTGTTTTATCATCTTGATCCAACCCATCCCATTTATTAATCGCTAAGACTAAACCTCGACCAGCATCTAACACGAAGCCTAAGATACTCGCATCTTGCTCGGTGATTCCTTCATGTGCATCAAGTAACATAACAACCACATGTGCATCTTCTATCGCTTTTAATGTTTTAATAACACTGAATTTTTCAACAACTTCATTTACTTTGCTTCTACGCCGCACCCCAGCTGTATCGATAATGGTATAACGTTTATCATCTCTTTCAAAAGGGAGATAAATACTATCACGTGTGGTACCCGGCAAATCAAAACTAATAACCCGCTCTTCACCTAAAATACGATTAACTAAAGTTGACTTACCTACATTAGGACGGCCAATAATCGCCACTTTAATTCCCATATCTTCTTCAGAAATCTTATCGTCTTCAGAAAACTGATACGGTTCTAATAATGAAGTCATCATATTTTCAACACCACGTCCATGACTAGACGTAATCGGATAAAGATATTCAAAACCCAACGCATAGAACTCGGCGCTAACAATATTAGCATCACGCCCATCTATTTTATTTACAACAACAGAAATTTTCTTATCAAGATTTCGTAAACGATTAGCAATTTCCTCATCTTGTGGCGTTAAACCTGCGTTAGCATCAACCAAAAAAAGAATCTCATCAGCCTCTTCGGTTGCCTCCCATGATTGCTGAGCCATTAACTCATCAATACCTTCTTCGGCACCGCTTAATCCACCCGTATCAACGATAATATAAGGTATTTCGCCAATACGACCTTCGCCGTATTGCCTATCACGCGTAAGACCAGGCTGATCAGCAACCAATGCATCACGTGTTTTTGTTAGTCGATTAAATAAGGTGGACTTACCAACATTGGGTCGCCCTACCAGTACCAGAACAGGTTTCATTTATTTGTACCAAAAAAGAAATAAGAATTACTTAAAACTATTTACGAACCGTTAACTTTGAAATATGGCCATGCCGATCAAAAACAAACACATCATCTTTATAAACTATTGGTGCAATTAATATATTACTGGATTTATTAAAAATAAAATCCTCTGCAGATTCTTTGTTTAAGCCATTACCACCCATTTTGACTCTTGCCTTAATATGTCCATCTTCAGCATCTAACCAATGAACAAAACCATTAAAATCCGCGACAACAATATCATTATTATAAACAGCGGGTTGAGTTAATGAGCGACGTATTAACTTATCTTGTTTCCAAATGGTTGCACCCGACTTTTTATCAATAGCCCAAATGAATCCATCACTATCTGAAATAAAGATATTATTCTCATTAAAAGCCATACCGTTGTATGCAGAAAAATCACGTGTCCACACTAACTTCCCACTACTAATATGAATACTCGCAATCTTCCCTTGATAAGCAACGACATATAAATGCTCACCATTAATAACAGGTGAAGCATCAATATCTACCATTCGTTCAATTTCGGTGCGCCCTTTTGGTTCAGCAACCGTTAAACTCCATATTTCTTGACCCGTTACAACTGATAAGCCAATTAACTTACCATTATCCATACCCGCAATAACGGTGTTATCATATACAACAGGTGCACTATTACCTCTTAGGGTTAAAGCAGGGATTGGTCGGTCATACACCCATTTTATTTTTCCCGTATTAGTTTCTAGTGCTGTAATTTTTCCATCTACAGTTTTAATAATAAATAAGTTATCTGCTTGCACAGGTTTAGCAAAAACTTCACTACTCACTTTTGATTTCCATAGCTTCGTTCCTGTCGAAATATCAAGAGCAAGGACTTCACCATCATTAGTTGCAACTAACAATTTATTATCAATTTTTGTTAACCCTGCAGAGATAGATAAGTTCAGATTTTCGTCCCATAAAACATCACCATTTTTTTGATTTACAGCAGACAATACGCCTAGGTAATCAATTACATAAATTTTATCATCAGAGAAGACAGGTTCTAACAGATAGTAACGATCACTAACACCTTCACCAATTTGGCGATACCATTTCTCGTCAATTGATAATTCTGATTTAATTACAGTCAACTTAGCCGGCGGAAGTACTGGTGATGGCGACGAAGCGCACGAAGATACCAACACGCTAAAAAATGGAATAAAGAATAACCAAAAATATCGTTGCATTATTATTCCTTGCCAGTGCTAGATATTGGAGCATCAGTCGTAGGTAGATTGTTAGACTTCATTTCAATACTTGTGCTACGTCGATCTCCTGAATTAATTTTATTTAGAGCAATTTGATACTCTGCTTTAGATTTTACATAAAGTTTTAATGAAGCATATATATCGCCACGTAATTCTGCATATATTGATTCAAATCCAGATGATTTAACATCCTTTATCAAAGCAAGTGCAGCTTCTGCTTCATTCAATTGCAACATAACTTTCACAAGTCGTATTCTTGCAATATGCACAAAACTACCATATTTGCTATTCGCGATAACCCATTCGAGTTGCACTTTTGCAGCTTTATAGTCTTTATCGTCAACTAACTTTTTAGCAGCAACAAATGCAGCCAAATCAGCATAACTTGCACCTGAATGCTCTGTTTGAATAGCTTCAACTTTATCAGTAAAGCCTTGCTTATTTGTAGTCGAGAGAGCGACAACTTCTTCAAATTGCATGGATGCCATAGTTGCTTGTGTGTCAACCGTGTTTTGCCAGTAACGATAACCACCAATACCGCCTATACCTAAAACAAAACCTAAGATGATAGATTTACCATTTTCTTTCCACCAACGTTTAATGGCTTCAATCTGCTCTTCTTCTGTTTGATATTCGTCACTCATTTTCTAACTCCAAAACTATAATAATTATTTATTACCGATAACCTTGAGCAAGGCATCAAAATTCATTTTCTTTTGCGGTTCATTATTTCTTAAATGCTTCAAGCAAATATTTTTTTCTGCTGCTTCATCTTCACCAATAATGATGGCATATTCAGCTCCACTTTTATCAGCTTTTTTCATCTGACTTTTGAAACTACCTCCATCGCAATTTGCTAAAATTGAAACTGTTGAGACATAATCACGGATATTCTCAATTAATGGGAAAGCATATTGCTCAGTATCTTTCCCCGCTATAATCACATATATATCGGGCTTATTTTCATCAAAAGTTATCGATGATTGTTCAACCATGAGTACCAATCGCTCAATACCCATAGCAAAACCAATTGCCGTTGCGACCTTACCGCCTAACTGCTCCACTAAACCATCATATCGTCCACCCGCACACACTGTACCTTGCGCGCCCAGTGAATCAGTAACCCATTCAAATACAGTCTGAGAATAATAATCTAAACCACGAACTAAAGAAGTATTAACCGTAAATTTAATTTTTAAGATATCTAAATTTGTACAAAGTGCATTAAAGTACGAAGACGATTCATCATCAAGGTGATCCAATAATTTAGGTGCGCCAGCAATAATTTCTTTTAAATCAGGATTTTTACTATCTAACACTCTCAATGGATTGGTTTTTAAACGTCGCAAACTATCATCATCAAGCGATGTTTTATATTTTGTTAAATATTCAACTAACAATAATTTATAAGCCGCCCGAGATTCACTTGTACCAAGTGAATTTATTTCTAAATGCACATCTTTTTCAATTCCTATTATTTTCCAGAAACGTGCAGTCATCGCAATTAATTCAGCGTCAATCTCTGGACCAGGCATACCAAATGTTTCTACGCCCATTTGATGAAACTGGCGATACCGTCCCTTTTGAGGTCGCTCATGGCGAAACATAGGGCCCATGTACCATAAACGTTGTTGCTGATTATGTAATAGGCCATTTTGCAAACAAGCACGAACACAACTCGCTGTTCCTTCAGGGCGAAGCGTTAAGCTGTCACCATTACGGTCGTCAAAGGTATACATTTCCTTTTCAACAATATCAGTTACTTCACCTATTGAACGTTTAAACAACTCTGTCTTTTCTACAATTGGCATTCGTATTTCAGTATACGCATATTGTTTCATTAACAGTCTAAAAGATGATTCTACAAACTGCCATGCGGCCACATTGGCTGGCAATAAATCATTCATTCCACGGATTGCTTGAAGTGTTTTTGACACGCTAAAATCTCTACTACTTTATATTAATTATAATTTCATTATGACTGGCGTATAAACCACCATGTTAAAAACAATAAACCAGTTACAACAATTACCAATAATGCCCATGCTGTACTTTCTTTTTTCTCATCAGAAAAAATCTTTCGCTGCCCCATATAATCTGGTAATAACTGAGCCGTTTCACCTTTATCTTTACCATATAAATCCAAAACTTCTTGCTCAGGTAACTTTAATAACTTTGCATAACTCCGGATATATCCATAAACATATGATGTGCTCGAAATTTTAGAAAAATCATTCGTTTCAATCGCCGTAATATACTTAATGTCTAAGTTTAGCTTTGAAGCAACCTCATCAATAGTCATACTGAGTTCTTCGCGTTTATTCTTAAGTTGAATACCCGCGACAGAATCATCTAAAGAACTTGTTGCTTCATCTTCAGAATTAGTACTTATCGATTCTTTTTCTTCCATTAAAGCGCTCCCGATGCACGAAGCTTCTTAAGCAGTTTAGTTTCTTTTGATTTAGGAAATTTCCGTTCTAGAGACCAAGATAAACTCGCTTTAGTTTTTGCATCTTGTTTTTTATTTGCAATAAGTATCCCTAACCATAAACTTTCTGCAGTATGTTTTGCTACACGTTTATAGTAACCAAAATACTTACTTGCAGATTTAATATTCTCAGAATCAAAATCTAACTGCGCAACGGCAAGTAAAGATTTTGCAGAATTAGGATTAGCTTTAATGGCTTTAATATAGTTTTCTCGAGCAACTTTTATATTACCTTGAACTTGGGAACATATACCGATATTTTCAAATACATTACTACGCTCCGGATATACCGGATTCTCAAGGGCTACTTTAAAATGTTTAAACGCTTCATCGTATTTTTTATTTGCACACAAAAATGCACCATAATTATTATTAACGGCAGAATCTGAAGAGTTAGCATCTAATGCTCGATTAAAATAATCGTCAGCACGTTCATTTTCATCTAGTCGCCTATATAATTCTGCAACATACAAATAGGCTTTTTCATTTTCAGGATTTAGTTTAATAGCCTTATTCAGCTTAAGTAATGCCTGCTCATTGCTACCTTTCATTAAGTAAGCTAAACCTAATTCAGCATTAAGTTTTGATGCTCGTTCTTTATTTTGAACTCTTGTTGTCGTGCAACCTGTTATAAACAAGACGCAAATAAGAAAAAAGCTAATACGTAACATCAATGTGTTCTCCCTGTATTCCTTTGTATAGTCATATCAACTTTTATATTGTTTTCTGTTGCATTATCTCGCCGAAAACGTCTTTTGGTTTTATCAATAACTTTCCCTGCAAGCTGACCACAAGCTGCATCTATATCATCACCACGCGTTTTTCGCGTTGTAGCAATAACACCAGACTTCATTAATATTTTACGAAACCGATCAATGGCATTATTAGATGAACACTTATAATTAGAACCCGGAAAAGGATTAAAAGGAATTAAATTCACTTTTGATGGTATGTCTTTAATAAGCGCCACTAATTCTTTTGCGTGCTGTGGTTGGTCATTAATCCCATCTAACATGACATATTCAAAAGTCACTTTACGTTTATGTTCACCTTCTATATAAAACTTACAGGCTTCGAGTAATTGTTTAATAGGATACTTTTTATTAATTGGCACTAATTCGTTTCGTAATTCATCATTGGTTGCATGTAATGATACGGCTAGCGAAACATCACTCACCGCTTTTAAACGTTCAAGGGCTGGCACAACACCTGATGTACTCAATGTTACTCGACGTTTAGATAAGCCATAAGCGTTATCATCCATCATAATATTCATAGCCGCGACAACACTATTAAAATTAAGTAACGGTTCACCCATGCCCATCAAAACAACATTACTTATAACGCGTTGATTACGCGGCATGACTTTCATCGCTTGATTAGCCGCCCAAACTTGGCCGATAATTTCAGCCGTACTTAAATTTCGATTAAAGCCTTGCTGTGCCGTTGAGCAAAAAGTACATTCCAATGCACAACCAATTTGAGAAGAGACACACAAAGTACCACGATCATCTTCTGGAATAAAAACCGTTTCAATGGCATTCCCATTTTCTAAACTAAACAACCATTTTATTGTGCCATCGTCTGATTCTTGTTGTTCTATAATATCGGGAACACTTATTTTAGATATTGAATGTAACTTTTCACGCATTGCTTTACTTAAATTTGTCATTTCGTCAAAGTCGCTCACACCAAACTGGTAAATCCACTTTAACATTTGTGTCGCACGAAACGGTTTCTCACCTAGCTCGACAAAAAAATCCGTCATCGCTTGGCGATCATAATTAAGTAGGTTGATAAGTGGTTCTGACAAACTTATTGGTCCTCAAATCGATCAATTATATAACATGCCTGAAATGGAGCTTTAAAAACCAGTAACGTTCAACAAAACGAATGATTTTCTGAAAAAACCGAGTCTCAGTATTAATATGAATACCGTAGTGGTGAAATGTTTCAAATCCACACAAAATAGTGTGCGATTTTAACCTTTTAGGAAGGATCTAGCCAATTAAACCGTTGATATATTGGCTAAATATTGGGTTTTTAGTCTTTTTCATCTATCCAAGCCATTTGAATAGCTTCTAAGATCTTTTCGCCAGATCGCTCAGGATCATCTTTAAAGTTCTCTAACCCCATTACCCACTCATGCAAGTCCGTAAAACGAATTGTGCGAGGATCTACATCTGGATGGGTCTCATCCAATTCAATGGCAATATCAAGCGAATCAGTCCATTTTAGTGTCATTTGTTTCACCCTATTTTTGAGTAATTATTTCAAGAAAAGCCCTTGTAACTGTATGTTTTAAAAGTATAAATACAGTAATAAACTGTTGGGCATTGTAGCAAAAATAGTTAATGACTATCGAATATTATTGTTAGTTTCTCACTCAAAATTAAGCTACCTGCAAAGTCATGGGGAGATTCAGCTCTTTGAGGGAGAATCAAAGATTAAATTAAAAATTTTAAAAATTCTCGTTTTCAACTTCCTGATAAACGTAAGAGATAACCCGACCCATTTCTTTAAAATTGTGCCAATCTTTAAATTCAGACAAATCATTAATCACTTTATCTTTCATTTCAAAATCAGATAAACCTTGATTAAAATAACGTGTAACGGATTCACGCAACTCAACTAGAAACCGTAATGACGTTTCAGGCACTTCACGTCCACCACTTAGGCCATGACCGGGAATAAACAACGTCGAGGAACCTTTAAGCATTAACTTTATCGCTTTAATGGTTCCTTTAAAATTAGCATCGTGAGGTACATCCGAATTCGGTACACGTTTTGAAGCGACGATATCACCAAAAAATAATCCCTTGTCATCCATAACTTCTATCATGATATCGGCATTAGAGTGAGCATGACCAGTGTGATGAATTTTTAATGTTGTACCGTCCAGTATTAATGTTTCTCCACCTTTCAAACCAACGTTAGGTGAAACAACCTGAGTACTCGCAATCACCTTATTGGTCATCCCCATAAAAAGCTTGATCCATTGTTGGCCCTCACCATCATTGACTCGCTTTATCATCTTCTCATGTGCATAAATAGGCACCTTAGGGTAAATAGAACGAATACCATGATTACCTAACCAATGGTCTCCATGAACATGTGTATTAAAAACAGCAATCACCGGTTTTTTTGAAATTGCTTTTATCTTTTCTAATAGCTGTTTACCAATTTCTTCGCTACTACCCGGGTCGATAATAATAATGCCATTACGTGTTGTAATAATAGCAGGGTTATTCATAAAGCCCCGTGTTTTTAAACTGGGGAGTGCTTGCGTACCATGAATGACATGAATATTTTTTGAAAGTTTTTCAAACGAATAATGTTCAAGTGAAGCAGGTATATCGGTGTTATGAGCATACGATATACTCATCATGCTAATAAGTAATATTGAGCTAAGAATTAATTTTTTCATTATTTAAATACCACTGGTGACTGTGGCTGTGTGTCCACATGTAATTGAAAAATATCCGATCGTGAATAATGCCCGCAAACGTCAAGGGCTCTTTTAGCAATAGCTACTTTTTCTCTGTCTATTTCACAATACAATATACCCTCTTCTTCTCGCATTGGGCCAGCAACAATTTCACCACTGGGCGCAATCACAATAGAATCTCCCGGGTTCACCCATTCATTCGTATCAGGATATAAACTTGCTTTGCCCGGGAAGTCTTCAGGAATATCCTTGCCTTTCATTAAATTTCCACAACCCACAACCCAGCAACAACCTTCACGTGCAATGTGTTGTAAGGTTCCTATCCAACCATCGCCACTATCGTAGGTGGGGGCAATATATATTTCCACCCCTTGTGAATACAATGCATAACGCGCCAAAGGCATATAATTTTCCCAGCATAATAAGGTGCCAACGCGACCGCTTGGGGTATCAACAACCTTTAAACCCGAAGCATCACCAAAGCCCCAAACCATACGTTCCGGATTGGTTGGCATAAGCTTACGATGTTTGTTAAGCAATGTACCATCTGCGCCAATAACTATGACAGTATTATAGAGTGTGGATTGACTTAGTTTACTATCACGCTCTTCTAACCCGCATACAACAGTCACTTTATTTTCTTTCGCGGCCTCATACAGTGGCGCTAAGTCATCAGACTCCATCACGACCGCATTTTTTAATAATCGCTCATGCAGTTCTTCAGACAAAGTCCAATCACCTCCGGGTCTTAATCGCCATATCCAGGTTGGATAACCCGGTATAAAAGCTTCTGTAAAAACAACCAAATCTGCTCCATGTCCTGCAGCTTCTTTTATAGTCGCTACCGCCAGTTCAATGGTTTCTCTTTTATTAAGAAAAACAGGTGCTTTTTGTACAATCGCAATCTTCGACATTGATAATTCCTACCCTTTCGTTATTGTCTATGAGAGTATTATTATTCATTGCCAAATTAAAACTAGTGCAATAAAAGCACTCGTTTAGGTTTTTACTTATTTAAACGATAGAAAGGTATTCAATATGTCATCTTTAAAGGGATATGGGCAGTTTTGTCCAGTTGCCATGACTTCACAAATATTAACGGCACGCTGGACACCATTAATCCTACGCGAGCTTTTGTGTGGCAGCACACGATTTTCAGATTTACGAAAAGGATTACCACGCTTGTCTCAGTCGTTACTTACTCGACGGTTAGACGAACTTAGCGATAGTAACATTATTACTAAAAAACCCATTTCATCAGGCGGTTATGAATACCAGCTCACCAAAGTCGGTGAAAAACTTCGCCCCATTATAGAAATGATGGGTATCTGGGGCGCTGAAAACCTAATGCATAACTTAACTAAAAATGAACGTGATCCTGATTTGCTCTTTTGGGACATTCGACGCACCGTTGATACATCTAAAATTAATACCAATAAACGCTTTGTTGCACAGTTTGATGTTTCAGGTTTAACGCGTTCTAAGCGATTCAGATGGTTGGTGAGTAATAATGGTGAAACCGATCTTTGTTATCGCGACCCTGGTTATGAAGTTAACTTAATGGTTTATGCCTCATTAAAAACTCTAGTGGATGTATGGATAGGAGAACAAACGCTTAATCACGCCATCTCAAATAGTGAAATTAGTTTGGAGGGTTCAAGTGCTAATAAAGCACTATTCAAAAAATGGTTTGTTTTGAGCCCCTTCGCTAATAAAAAAACACAACAAAAGCTTTCTATAAATCAGTAATAGGAATAAAAAAATCCCGCACATTGTTGCGAGATTCGCTCAGAAAATGTTTTCTTAAATTTAGACTTTATGTATTGCTACTCTGAATAAAGCTAAAAAGCCGGATGCTAGTAAAAAATCAGATTACTTACTTAAGCGTTACTCAATTGCAACTGTTTCGATTTAGCATGCAATCCCATATACAAGCTCACACACATTACCAGTAACACGATGGTAAACGGTAAGCCTACCGTTATTGCAGCGCACCGAGTGCAGCTTTTCCACCACCATACAAAAGTACGGCAGAGATGATGCCTTCCATCGTTATCTGGAATATACACTGTTGAAAACACTATCAATATAATATTGTAATGATGTACTTATGCAAAATAAAAAATTTCCATATCGAACAAAAAACGATAATTACAAATCGTTAATCCAAACCAAATGAAGTGAAAGACTCACATTCACTTATTAACAGGTATTAAACGATACTTCTCTCCACGTATATGCCAGGAAATATAAACCTTGTTGCTATCGGTTAATAAAAAGGGGTAGTCAGGTATTTTTTTAGAAATCGCTAAACATTGTGGATTACTCCATTTTTTGCCGGCATCAATTGAGTACATAATATTCAGTTGGTAACGCGACTCGCTAAATTCCTGCCAAACGATGTAAACCGAATTACCAGGCGTTATTATATCGGCATGACCCGCGTGATTATTATATTCCCCAACAGATATGGGCTCACTAAAATATTGCCCCGCATTATGACTATTCGCATAAAAAACACCACGACGTTTTATTGCATTATTAAACCAAACTGAATGGTAAATATCATTATCACTAATACTTAGAGAGGGTCCATGATGAGGACAACCATCGAGCTTCCATTTGTCATGACTTAATCTATTTGTTTTTTTAGGTTTAAGCTTACTTTCAAAACTCACAATACTATGATCACGTATGTTATCGCCATAAATATGTCTCCAAGCAATAACAGGCAAGTCACGTTGATCAAAATCCATAGCCATACGACAGCATTCACAACTGTTGTCAGCTATTTTAATGTTTCTACTAAATCGCTTCCCTTCATCGACTGAAAGGGCAAAGTATGCAGCAGCGCCGTTGTATTTTTTACCTGCACGTATTGCTTGTTGCTTATCACGTTTATCAAGCCAACTAATATACACATCACCGTTTTTATTAACCCCTAAGGTATCAAAACGATGACTGATCATCTCCTTGTTATCATTAACCGTTATTGGCTGGCTAAATGTTTTACCTTGATTCGTTGACCGACTAAAACGAATGTCACCCGTAAAACGTTTTTTTAATTTGCGCGTCCAACTCAAATAAATATTGCCATTGTTAGATACTTTTATTTTTGGACGATGTTCGTGGCCTGCGGAAATATTTTCTGCAACTTGATTAACTTTTACATCGCCGATAAATGTTTTACCTTTATCGTCTGAATAATTAACATATAAAAACTCGCCATTTGTCCATGCGGACCATAAGCGACCATTTTTATCAAAAACACTTGTCATTGTTTTTGCACAAGATTGAACTGGTTTTAATGATAGTATTCCACTCGGTGTACATTTATTAACAGTAGTACTTTCAGTTGGATGAACGTGTCCAGCATGCACATAACTCAAAAAAGCAATAAAACTGCTAGTTACTAGAATCAATCGTATTATATATTTTTTCATTAGAATTTTTGTGTATACCCAACATAAAGAGATAAAGGCATGCCCGGCGCATATTCGAAAGATTCCGGGTTCCCAAATGCAGCGGCCTTATAGGATGCTGCCGTCGCATAGCGTTCATCCATTACATTCATCACACGGGCATATGCAGAAGATTTTTTGTTAATTTCATAACGCGCTCTAAAATTTAACAGATCGTGACCGGCATAATTTTCCGTATTAGCTTGATCCATCCAATAACTGCCTAAGTGTACCCACTCTGGTTCAAGCGTTAATTTAGGCATTAAATCGGGGCGATAATTTAGCTTAGTATTTATTATTACTCTAGGAGCTGACTCCATTTCGTTATCACTATAATCTGTTGTGCTATTTGGCTTCCAATCTTCATAACGATGCACGGCATAACTTGCTGCAACATTTAGCTTTATTGATTTTGTAAAAATCTTATTTAATCCTATCTCAATCCCTTTGTGAGAAGTCTCTCCTGCATTAACTGTTTCACGCGTGCCGTCTGGATTTCTATAAGTCAAAATATCATCTTTTTTAGTCATCATATAAATGCTAATCGTATAATCAAACTTTTCACTTGTTTTTCCACGTAAACCAACTTCAAAACTATCGACTTTAATTGGGTTAAGTCCAACGGTATTAACAGCCTGACCTTGCTTGAATAATTGTGTATTTGAAGGCGCTCTAAATGCATGTCTATAATTCGCAAAACCATTTAGATTTTTATTAACCTGATAGGTCATACCCAACTTTGGACTAAGATGATTAAATTTAACCGTAGTATCTTCAGGGCGGCGATGTGTACCCGTAGATAGCGGTGTTAATTTATTGTCATACTCATATTGCATTAAATCGTAACGAACCCCTGCGGTTATACGCATTGCAGCTGACGCAACATGCTCGTAATGTACATAAGGAGAGATAGCTGAAAAAATCACATCATAGTCGTACTGAATATCTCCGATTGTATAACTGGTATAAATGTCACCGGTTTTAGTCGCATTAACTTCATGTTGAATATAATGCCCTGGGCTATAATCAACATCAGCACCGGTGATTAAAATCGATTTTCCTGAATTTAAATTTTTTCTATGCTTAACTAAAACACCAATAGAATCATTTGATGTTTCATAAACAACAGGGTCATAGCTTAGTGACCAGTTGGGTAATAACTTCATCGTATTGTGACGAACGTAAGGCGTAATAGTTAAAGATTGATTACTGTCACCTTTCTCATATTCTGTTGATAACCGGAAAGCTTCAACATTACGATAAGAAATTGGTGTGTAGTTAAACTCTGGGTTATTTAAATAATCTATTCGTGATAAACGCGATGAACCCGCTGTTTGTTGTTCTACATCTGTCACTGAAAAAATCGTTTTTAGACTTGCGCCATTATCCAAGAATTTATCGACTCTTAAATTACCGCTCACGCGATTGTAATCGGTATCATTTCGCCAGCCGTCACTACTAGTGATATTCAAACTTGCTATATATCCACTATCATCATCGCTATTACCCGTATCAGCTAGTAATCGCTGCCAACCATACGAACCGATTTCAAGATTGACCGAGCTTTCCCTTTCTTCAGGTGGTACGGCAGTTAATACATTAATAACGCCTCCAATAGCATCGCTACCGTATAGTGAGGTACCGGGTCCTTTAAGAATCTCAATCGAATCAGACTGAGGAACATTAACCTCATAAAGTGCATTATGGTTAAAAAAACCGGTCGAACGTGTCGGAATGCCATCTTCCAAATACAAATAAACAGCACTTGTCGTCGTCGGTTGACGAATAGAAGTCATATGCCCTTCTCCGCCTGTAACATTGATATAAACACCAGGAATTTGATTAGCAATTTCAGAGGGATGAGCTGGTTTTGTAGCATTGATGGATTCATTGTTTATAACACCAATGCTCGCAGGTACTTCAGCGAGAGGTTTGTCTTCGCGTGTTGAGGTAACACTAATTATGATGTCTGTTTCTTTAATCTGTTTAGATTCACTTCTGCCCTCACCTGCGTATGAGAAAATAAACAAATATGAAAATATTAAAATGTATGAGGTTTTTGTACTTATTTTAATCGTCATTTAAACTTCCAGTATTATTCTAAATTAAAAGCCATTAAATATTTCACCTTAAAAGGTAAACGCATTTCAGATGGCGGTGTAGTAAAAGGCAGTGCATTCAATATTGCGGATTTAGCCGCATGGCGTAGAATTTTGTATCTACCCGTTGTGACAACATTCATAACCTCACCTGACTCAAGCAAGGTAAATGATACGGGAATGACTTCTTGCATATTTCGTCTTCGCGCCAACGCTGGATAAAATTTATTCTTTTCTATCTCCAGTAAAATTTCTTTAATATAATTATTTTGTTTATTGGTTTTCTGTTGAATCGTTTTTTCTGGTTGAACAATATTTTTTTTCGCTGTTTTTTTTACATCCAGAATATTATTGCTAATGGCGTTTAAATTAGAATCATTTGCTGACTTCTTAACCACCTCTCCGCGACTATGATTAACATAATCTTCTATTCTTGGTTTGCTTGTTTCTTTATAACTTTTTTTATTTTCAGTATCGTTATCTTTAGTATTTCCTGGTTTAGCGCTTTCTGAAAAATGCAATTGAACGATTTTTTTTGATATCACTATATTCAAACTATCTGACGAACTATTAACGTCGATTACATTCTGATTCTCATATTTAACAAAAAAAATAACATGCAATAATAGCGATACTGCAAAAAACCATTTTAAATTTAACTGCTTATACATAAACCCAACAACATCTTGAACGGACATAAAAAAAGTGAAGCAAATTAATAACGTGAGGGGACGCATTAACTTACTTCACTCAAGAGGGATGTACGTCAGTACGAAAAGAACAATAATGGTTTAGCTTCGGATATGGAATGTGGCATAGTGTCGCGTGACAAATTGTCGCACCCTTGACAATGATAAATATGCTAAAATTCCCAGAGATACTCTTTAATAGTACCTTTATAGTACGCACTCGGATAAACACTTAACTCCATGTTTGAATCGACTAACAAAATTCATTTACAAAAGCTTTTTCGTTTGCGTAATTTAGCCATTTTAGGCCAGTTCACTGCTGTTGTAATAACTGAATACACTCTGGATATCACGCTACCTTTAGCTGAAATTGGATTTTTTATTTTACTTGTCACACTGTTTAATGTTTTTGTTTGGTTGCGTTTATCTCAACCTAAAATAGTGACTGAAAATGAAATATTTATTCATCTAGCTATCGATGTATTTGCACTGGCATTGTTATTGTACTTTACAGGTGGCGCGACAAATCCCTTTGTAATGTTATTTTTATTCCCACTAACCATAACCGTTACCATTTTACCTATTCGCTATGCTTGGTTTCTCGCTGCTTTGACAGTTATTTGTTATAGCTTATTGATGATTAATTACATGCCTTTACCAATGAGTCATAATATGCATGAACATTCGGCATCCAGTGAATATAACCTACATTTAATTGGCATGTGGGTAGCCTTTATACTCAATGCAGGGCTTATAACAAATTATGTATATGGTATGGGTAATACCTTACGCCGCCAACAGAAACAACTTAGTGTAGCGCGAGAACAATCTATTCGCGATGAACAACTTGTGTTACTGGGAACACTCGCTGCAAGCACGGCCCATGAACTAGGCACCCCACTCGGCACAATGTCATTACTTGTTGATGAGCTTGAACAAGAACTCGATAAAGAAAACGAATCCGTTACTTCCGATCTTGCTAATTTAAAGTCACAGATAGTTCGATGCAAATCATCTTTAAGTGATTTATCGGCCTCAGTAGGCGCGTCATCTGATTTATTTGGCAATATACAACAACCTGTATGTGAGTATTTTAAACAAGTTATCACTGAGATACGTGGTGTTCATTCGGAGGCCACTCTAACGTTGGAATGCAATACAACTGAAATCAGCTCAATCCATACTGATAGGACATTAACGTTATCACTAATAAATATTATTGAAAACGCAATTGAAGTATCTCCAGATTTTGTCGATATAAAGGTTAGTTTAGTGAGTAATTCTATTCAAATTGAAATTACTGACAAAGGGCCAGGACTAACAAAGGAAGCACAAGAGAAAATTGGTCAACAACCTTACAGTAGTAAAGAACTTGGACTGGGTTTAGGTTTATATTTAGCTTATGCAGCAATACGCAGGCGACGTGGAAAAGTTAATCAAACGAACAATGATACGCAAGGTAGTATCACAACAATTCTTTTACCTATAGCAACCTGATAAAGAATTATTTACACATGAGCCAACAAGAACAAAAAAAATTACTGCTACTGGATGATGACGAAGTGTTCTGTGAAGTTCTATCCAGAGCATTAAGACGTCACGACTTTGAAGTTTTTATTACCCATTCAATAAGCTCAGCATGCAAACATGCAGAACAACAACAACTCAATTATGCCGTAATCGATTTACGTATAGGTCAAGAATCAGGCCTTGAAGCGGTAAGCAGAATAATAAGCCATCATCCAACCATAAAAATAGTCGTACTCACTGGCTATGCAAGTATTGCGACAGCCGTTGAAGCTATAAAACTAGGGGCGAAACACTATCTTACTAAACCTGCAGAAGTCAGTGATATTATAGAGGGCTTTGGAAAAACTAAAGGCGATATCGAAACACAGCTCTCTGCAACCCCCATGTCGGTAAAAAGACTCGAATGGGAATACTTACAAAAAGTATTACAAGAGCACGATGGAAATATTTCAGCAGCAGCTCGCGCACTAGACATGCACCGCCGAACCTTACAGCGAAAACTCCAGAAAAAACCGGTAAAACAATAGGCTACGAAAATTCATATCAACATCACTATGAATCTAGTATACATTCTTTCCTATCCAAGCTAAAAAAACTAATAGTTTGCTTAAATTATTAATTAATAAGACTAGTAATTTTTAGAAATCATATTAACGGTTAATACACTTAATAATTTTTGAAATATTCTGTCTGAACTTCCACTATTCAGTGTGAGTGCAATCACTCAATAGCAGGCAATCCGACTTCAGTGATTACTGCAATTTTGAGTAACTAAAAGTCAGGGTGTATCGGTATGGCGAACGCTTCCTGGCGACACGTCAAAAACCCGCTTGAATGCCCGACAAAAAGCGGCTTCGGATTGATAACCGAGACGATCGGCAATAACCGATAAAGTATCTGACGTTTCTTGAAGTTGCGAACGGGCAAGTTGCATTCGCCACTGGGTGAGATAGCGCATGGCTGATTCACCGACTAGGCTGGTAAAGCGAGCGGAAAAACCAGAACGTGACATACCCACTTCTTTAGCCAACAAATCTACGCTCCATTCTTTTTCGGGTTCCCGATGAATAGCCGCGAGTGCCCTTCCCACATGGTCGTCACGCAGGGCGGCCAACCAACCACAATCTGCTTCGGGCGCTGAGTCAATCCACGAACGGATGGCCTGAATAATGAGAATATCAGCCAAGTGAGTGATAACTGTTTCGCCGCCCGGTCGTAACTCTTTAGCTTCGCGGGCAATGAATCGAAGTGTACTTTGCAACCAGTTACCTGCTTCATCGGCCCAGGTGTCAATTTGTAAAACCTTTGGTAACAACGCGATAAGTTGCCGACCTGCCACATGATCAAAACGCACAACACCACAGGTGAGATGCGTCAATTCACCCTCTCCACCGTAGCGCATTATTTCATAACGATCGCTTATCTTCTCAACGGGGATATCGAACAGTGCATCGGTCTCGGCATTTGGATGACTTCGAATACTATGGCCGATGCCATGAGGAACAAGAGCCAAACTTCCTTGTTGAAGCAGACGAGGTTCATCACCCTCAACATCAAGCCAGCAATATCCGGCAGTCACAATGTGAAACATCATGCAGCCATCAAACGCGGGCAAGTCTACACCCCAGGGTGCCGTTAATTCAGATTTGCAGTAATAGGTACCGGTAAGGTGAAGCAAATGGAGTGTTTCACCGAGCGGATCAGTAAAAGGAGGGATTTTTGTATTGGGTTCCGTCATGTCTGAAGTTTGACACATTACACTCAAGAGTCCAGCCATTTGGACGAACGGCAAAGATATATAGACATATATGCATGGTTAATCTAGTTGATGTCGTCCATATTGTACATTGTAGACGAAATGATAATTCGTCGACACCTAACATCAAACAACACAGGGAAACACTATTATGAAAAAATCACCCATTCTTATCATCGGTAAAAACGGTAAAACAGGTGCTAGAGTCAATCAGCGCCTGCAAACTCTAGGATATGAAACGCGTCCTGTTTCAAGATCTACAACCCCAACTTTTGACTGGGAAGATCCCACAACTTGGGCAACGGTACTCAACGGTATCCACAGTGCCTACGTAACCTATCAGCCGGATCTTGCCGTTCCAAATGCAGAATCGACTATTAAACAATTTGTGCGCGTCGCTGACGAAGCCGGATTGAAACACATTGTACTTCTTTCCGGCCGAGGCGAAGATGGTGCACAACGCGCAGAAAAAGTTCTTATAAACAGTGGTATTTCCTGGAATATTGTCCGCTGCAACTGGTTTAGCCAAAATTTCAGCGAGAGTTTTATGCTCGATGGTATCCTGAACGGTGAATTAGTCTTGCCTGCCGCAGATACCCTTGAACCGTTTGTTGACGTGGATGACATTGCTGATGTTGTCGTTGCAGCGTTAACCGATTCAAGCCATCGCAATAAACTCTACGAACTCTCTGGACCACGCGCTCTAAATTTTGCGCAATGTGTCGCAGAAATTTCTGAAGCACTGGGTCGCCCCATAAAATACACCCCTGTTCCAATCGATGACTACATCAACGCATTACACGAACAAGGTGCACCTGAAGATCTGCAATGGTTATTGCGTGAATTGTTCACGGTGGTATTTGATGGCCGAAATAGCAGTGTGATGCCAGGTATTGAAGAAGCACTTGGCCGACCCGCTACAGATTTCAAAACCTATATACAAAAAACGATTGAGTCTGGTGTTTGGAATGCTGATGAGAAAAGACAGTCTGCGTAATTTTTTATCAAAGTAAGTCTCTGCAAAAATGCAGAGTCTTACTTTATAGAAAGAGGAATAAAAAATGAAAAACTCAAAAGTACTTAAAACCATATTGATACTCTCTGGAATTCTTGCATCAGTAATTGGAGCAACAATACTCTTTGCGCCTGTGGCTTTCTATGCAACAAATAACATCGAGCTTGGTGGTAACATCAATTTGTTAAATGAAATAAGAGCACCAGGTGCTGCATTGTTAGCAAGTGGAATATTAATAATCTCCGGCGCTTTTGTGGATAAACTCGCCTTTACCTCCGTAGTCGTTTCCACGTTACTGTACCTGTCCTATGGCTTATCACGAGTTATGAGCATAGCGATCGATGGAATGCCTGTTGAAGGGCTTGTACAGGCAACGATTTCAGAAATAATAATCGGACTGGCTTCGATTTTCGCTCTTGTAAGATATCTACAAAACCAAAAGGAGTCTTCGTAATGTCTTCATCAATTATTACAGCTCTTTTGTGGAGTGCGGCACTTAGCAGCGGTCTTATCGCCGGGGTGTATTTCGCCTTCTCTGGATTTATTATGCAGGCTTTCAACAAAATCGATGCAGCACAATCGATCGCAGCGATGAACGCTATCAATAAGACAATACTTCACTCATTGTTTATGCCACTTTTCTTTGGCTCATCAATTATTTCAGTTCTACTGATTATTGTTGCCTTTGTTCAATGGAACGAAGCTGGCACTGTTTTAATTCTTTTAGCCGGCGTAGTATATTTTATTGGCATGTTTGCCTGCACCGTTGTATTTAATGTACCCCTCAACAATGCACTAGCAAGACTTGATTCTAATAGTGCTAATGCACCTCATGTTTGGTCACACTATCTAACAACCTGGACAAACTGGAATCATTTACGAACTGTCAGCTCACTTATAACTTGCGTACTTTGTATTTGGTTTTTATCTAATTATTAAAAATAAATAGCCATACAATACATATCAATTTAGTTTTTAAATGATTTTACTCACCATATTATGGTGAATATATACTTAAGGATTTTTGAAACATTCTGTCTGAACTTCTGCTATTCTGCGTAAGCAGCCATTCGTTAATTTATTCTAAGCAAAAGAAATCCCGCTCGGTGGCGGGATTCTTATATGCAAGTTCTAATTAGATTGAAGTTAAAATTTACGTCTTGCTGCTCCTAATAAACCTAATAAACCAAAGGCTAGTAGATATAATGATGATGCTTCAGGAACGCTTGCTCCTGCAAACTGCGCATCATCTAAGCTAAAGAACTCACCGAATGATGTCGTACCTTCAGTACCAAAGTTAATATTAGTAAAGGCATTTGTATCAACGAAACCTAAAAACCCACTACCCACACCACTTAAATAATCATCAAACTTAATTGTAGTGCCGTTAATGTTCATCGTTAAAAGGTTGCCTGTAGTCGTTGAAAACCACTCACCAGCAAAAGCATATAGTGGAGATGCTGAGAAGTTCGAAAAATCTATCGATAAATTTGATGTGCTCGCCACAAATCCTTGAAACTCTCGACTACCATTGACTGATCCTCCATCAGCAATGGCAACTACGTTATCCGCATTGTTTGCAATGGATATATCAAATGAACCAATGTTAGTAGTTCCAGGGGCCAGTAAACCTAAAGGAGAAGACTCAAAATCCTCAACAGTTATCGAACCGCTAGTTGCAGCAAGCCACGCAGCCTCGTTTGTATAAACAGTTACAGCTGAAAATGCCGTAGCAGGACCGAGTAAAATCCCACTCAGTAAAATAAAACCCTTAAAATTCAATCTCATAGTAATCTCTCCTTATATTTTTAATATGTGTAAGACACGAGAGTAAAACTTTTACATTATATTATCTACACCCGAACGAATTAAGTAATACTACCTATATGAGAATTTATTCAGCCATTTACAGATTGTCATGGCTTGAATGGCTGCTATCAATATTCAGCAGACTATATCGTATTAGCCATTAAGCTATCCCTGACAAGAAAAATCCCGCTCGAGGGCGGGACACACTATAAATAAAACATTTTGAATCATATGTTAGTGATTTTCAGAGACCATATTAATGGTGTACTTTGGTATCTCAATAACAAGGTCGGTATCACCCACAGTAGCCTGACAACTTAAACGCGAATCAGGATCTAAACCCCATGCTTTATCGAGTAGATCATCTTCTAGTTCTGTAGATTCTTCTAGTGTATTAAAACCTTCACGAATATAAATGTGGCAGGTTGTGCACGCGCAGGATTTTTCACAAGCATGTTCTATCTCAATACCATTTGCTAATGCAGCATCACAAATTGTGGTGCCAGGTTCTGCTTCAAACATGGCGCCTTCTGGACACATTTCTTCATGAGGTAAAAATATTAATTTTGTCATTATTTAATCCTGAGTTTCAATTTTTTCGGCTTAAATTTTAGCCTTCAAATTCATCTACATTATGTCCAGCCATGGCTTTTCGAATATTGGCATCCATTCGTCTGGATACAAATACTTCGGCGACTTTATCCAATGCTTCCATTGCGTGTTTAATTGCACGGTCATCTTTGCCTGTACTTACTTCTACTAATTCTTTTGCGGCATCATCGATAACTTTTCTTTCATCAGCCGATAACATATCACCATCATCTTCTAAAGCGGCAGCAAGTGCTTCGATTACACGTTTTGCTTCAACTTGTTGTTCATGTAACATACGTGCAGCTACATCTTCTTCGGCATGTTCCATTGAATCAACAAGCATCTTTTCAATTTCGGAATCACTTAAACCATAAGACGGTTTAACTTCGATACCACTTTCGATACCGGTTGTTTCTTCTTTTGCTGAAACATGAAGTAAACCGTCTGCATCCACTTCAAATGTTACGCGAATTCTTGCTGAACCCGCAACAAGTGGTGGAATACCTTTTAACGAAAAACGACCTAAAGAGCGACAGTCTGAAACAAGTTCGCGTTCACCTTGCAATACGTGCATCGACATTGCCGTTTGACCATCTTTATACGTTGTAAATTCTTGTGCACGTGCAACCGGGATTGTGGTATTTCGTGGAATAATTTTTTCGACTAAATCACCCATCGTTTCCAAACCTAACGATAAAGGCACAACATCTAATAATAATAATTCATCATCGGGTTTGTTACCGACTAAGACATCCGCTTGTATTGCTGCACCAATGGCAACAACCGTATCAGGATTAATATCAACCATTGGGTTTTGTTGAAAATGTTCACCGACTTTTTCACGAACACGAAGTACGCGAGTTGAACCACCCACCATTACAACAGCGGTCACTTCATCTAATTCAACTTGTGCATCACGCAATGCGCGTCGGCAAGGCATGAGTGTTTTCTTTATTAAGGGTTCTATTAATGCATTAAATTGTTCACGACTTAACTCAATAGATAAAGACGTACCATTGTTATCAATATTTATCGTTGTTGTTTGTTCGGTAGTTAATGTTTGTTTTGCTTCACGAGCGGCATGAGTAAGTTGATTGATAAACGATCTATCAATATTTTCTGATAAGCCTAACTCTTGGGTAAGCCATTCCACTATCGCAAGATCAAAATCGTCACCACCAAGAGCGGTATCACCTGCTGTGGCTAAAACTTCAAACACACCTTTGGTAACTCTTAAAATAGAGATATCGAAGGTGCCACCACCTAAATCATAAACCGCAATAACACCATCTGAAGCTTTATCTAAACCATAGGCAACAGCAGCCGCTGTCGGTTCGTTAATCAAGCGTAATACCTTTAAGCCTGCAAGTGTTGCGGCATCTTTTGTTGCTTGCCGTTGGGCATCGTCAAAATATGCGGGTACAGTAATGACTGCCCCAACTAATTCATCACCCAAGGTTAATTCAGCACGTACTTTTAATTCTTTTAAAATTTCGGCAGAAACTTCAATAGCACTAACCGTTGTGGCCTGTGTTTTGATACGAGGAACTGAAGAATCTGTTTCTACAAAATCATAATGGAGCGTTGTTTCTTTAGATTTTATATCTTCTAAGCTGCGCCCCATATAACGCTTTACCGAGCTAATCGTATTTAACGGTTCACTGATTTTATATTGTTGTGCTTCTTTGCCAACATGGATTGTTCCATCCTGAGCATAATGAACGATTGAGGGTAATAACTCATCTCCATTACTATCAGGCAGAATAGATGTTTGACCACTTCTAACGGAGGCGACTAATGAATTTGTTGTACCCAGATCAATACCCACGGCGAGTTTACGCTCATGCGGTTTTGTTGCTTGCCCAGGTTCGCTTATTTGTATTAGTGCCATAGGAATATATAAGTATGTTGATATTAAAAATTGTATTTTACTACAAACTATCCATTAACTCTTCTTCAATGATTTCTGATTCGGATTGTAATTTATCTAAAAACTGTAGTTCATGCATTAATTGACTCGCTTTTTCCAAGTCTGCATTTTCTGGTACATTCAACTGTTGCGCGAGATTATTTAACACCGTAGTGCGACTCGACTTTAATTCGGCTAGAATTTTTTCTAAAGCAGCTTCAGGGTCAGCCTTATCTTTAACTTCACTTAACTCTTCTCTAAGTTCTATTTGTTGCATTAGAAACATCGGTGACATTACTGGATTCGCTTGGTCATCGAAGACCACACCTTGTAACTCTATTAGATATCGAGCTCGACGTTGTGGTGATTTTAATGTTTGATGTGCTTCGTTAATAAAAGCCGCACGTTGTACCGAAAGCCTTTTTTCTTTATCAGATGAATTTGCAAAACGGTCAGGATGGACAGCTTGTTGTAATTTCCTGAAATTCTCAGATAATTTACTTAAATCAACATCGAAAGAGCTGCGCATTGAAAATAACTCAAAATAATTCTGAGTTAAACTAATATTTTCGGCAACAGTCTCCATGGAAGAAGTCATTCTAGGATTG
>Ga0316205_10001026_pt1 | contig 39556 bp, 68 predicted proteins | sample 3monthpyrite_MG_FD_204941 | JGI IMG/M metagenome (GOLD analysis project Ga0316205, IMG submission 204941) | Microbial mat bacterial communities from mineral coupon in-situ incubated in ocean water Damariscotta River, Maine, United States -... | ecosystem: Environmental > Aquatic > Marine >...
GATTACGAATAGCTGACTATATTTGCGAGAATCTTTTAAATCCTTTTGAAAAAGCGCATTGTTAAATGGAATCCTATCTAAATCAGCTTATTGATTTATTTTCACCAGAACAAAAGACGGCTTTGGTAGTCATCACTATCGGCGTTATGTCGTTAAGCCAAGCGTTTAAAAATATCTATTTTGGCTTCTTTCCAACACAAGCCAAGCTCAGGAAAAAAGCGATTATCTGGCTTGCTGCCTTTATATTCGGATTGTCAGGGGGATTGATTGGCTATTATTTCGGACTACCTAAGCAACCCTTATGGTTTTGGATATTTTGCGGCGTTTCTTGTGGTGGTCTTGGCATTGCTGCTTATAAACTCATTATCGAAATGATTTGGCCGCGCTTGTTATCTTTGGTTAAAAAACCTACATAATGATACAATGCTGCTATTAATTTATGAATTTGAGTCAATAATATGAGCAATTTTATAGTAATCAAAAACGAATTGGCAGCAAATACCGCTTTATATGGCACAATGACGGACCAGCAGGTTGCAGATGAATTAAACGCTGTCAGTAAATCACAAAACAGAACATCTATGACGAGACAAGAGGTATTGGCTCAAATCGACCCGTCAGACATGACAACGCTAGTTGGTGATAATGCTGTAAAGGTGTTTGGTATCTTAAGTGATACAATCGATCCTTTCGATCCTGTTATTGTTCGGGTGTTTGTTGATGCATTCGGCGGCGGAACACAAACCATTCAAAATCTACAAGCAGCACGGACGGAGCTGGTATCACGCGCAAGTCAAATCGGCGCAGGGCATGTCCGTGTTGCTCATGTAAATAACGCGAGGGCTATCTAATGGCTGTGACTAATGACACAAATGCAACCGTCGCTGCAATCGCTATAACATCAGCAGACGGCAACACAGACGGCGCGTTTTGTTCTTCTGCTTTGGTGGACAATCAAATTAATTTATATCTCGATGCTCTAGTAGGCGGTTCGATTCAGGTCGGCACTGTTACGGCTGACGGCGTAATTAATGTTTATGTTGTTGGCTCATGGGATGGAACGGATTTTACTGCGGGCGTTGATGTGGGAGATTCAGACATAACATGGGGAACATCAGGAAAAACGCATGTAAACGGCCAAGATGATTTAAAACTACTGGATTCCGTTTCTGTTGATTCTACCGATGACGACAATGATATTCTATTCGGGCCTTATGCTATTGCTCAGGCATTCGGTGGAGAAATGCCTAGAGAATGGGCGATTGTTATTGAGAATGCAACAGGCGCGGCATTCAACGCAACCGGCACAAATAACCATTTAGAATACACCGGCAAAACTAAAACAACCGCCTAACATGCCAACCGGCCTAATAAAGAAAAGAATAACAAGGACACAGCACCCTGATTCTGTTCTAGGGCTTGATGCTGCTCATCCGTTAAGAAAAGACATTGCCTTTGCTATGTTTCATGGTGACGGTGCGGTTGATCAATTCTATGATTTACATAGCGGGCGATTTTTCCCAGCAGAAGGCACTGTCGCCGCATGGGGGAGAGGGCTTGATAAAAACGGCAGATATTATTTATCCAACCCTTCTAGCTCGTCTTTGTATGCAAGGATTAATTTAGGGCAGCCGGAAGCGCTTGAGTTTTCTGGTGCTGATCAATTCACTATTTTGCAGGGATTTGTAAGAACAGGCAACCAGCCCGCAGGATGGGGGCGTTTGGTTTGTAGAACCAATGGCGGCACTGGCGATGATTGGGGGCTTATTCTTGCAAATGATGCGGGGGGTGGTCATGCAAGATTTAGAATTAATGGCAATAATCTAGACGGATCAACAACCCTAAATAATAACCAATTCTATCAATCGGCCTGCACTTACAAGCAAGGAGATAGAAAGCTTATCCTTGATGGCGTGGTCGATGCCAGCGATGCATATTCGGGCACGTTAGCAAATGATCAAAATATCTGGATTGGCGGCAACCCCGGTTCCAATGGGGATCGTGTAGCCGAGGCAAAAATATACTATACAATTTTCTTAAAACGCGCTTTATCGGTCAAAGAAGTAAGAAATTTTCAAAACAATATCTATCAGATATTGCAGCCTCATACTAAATATTACCCTGTAGATTTCACGGCAGGCGATACCAATATCAATGCAACGTCTGTTAGCCATACGCTGACGACCTATAACCCTACTGTTTCCTATGACGTAGAAATATCACCTAATAGCACAGCGCACACATTAACCGCCTATAACCCTGTTGTTTCTTTAGGGGTAAATATTGCCGCCACAAGCGCCGCCCATACATTAACCGTTTATAATCCTGCGGTTAGTTATAATATCGGCATTGCTGCAACAACAGCCGCGAAATCACTGACAACAAATAACCCTGTCGTGAATTACAGCGTAGGTATTGACGCTACAAGCACGGCTCATACGCTGACAACGTTTAATCCTGCTGTTAGTTTCAATGTAAATATAGACTCGACAAGCGCCGCAAAAACAATCACCACTTATAATCCGGTGCTGGATTTTGGTGGCGGTCTTGTTATCAATGCAACATCGGTTAGCCACTCATTAACCGCGTTTAATCCGACTGTAAGCTTTGATTTAGGTATAACCCCAAACGCTACCGCGCAGACAATAACGACCTACAACCCCACTGTTAGTTATGGCTTAAAAATCACGCCGAACAACAAAGCGATAACACTGACAGCATATAATGTTATAATCAGCTACGATACGGATATATTGGCAACGTCACAGGCGCTATCATTAACGTCTTATAATCCTGTTGTACAATATGGCGTTGTATTAGGTCCTGACTCAGAAGGGCTTGAATATACGCTACCGAGGAAAAAGAGGGGGTATATGCTGTCAAAAATAGATAGGGGGTACACTCTTAAATTAAATAAATCTCATTATAACCTCAATGAAAGGTAAGTGAGTGATTCGAGTATGAGTTTTAAGATAACCGCCTGAAATACGATTTTGAAGATGAGGATTTATAATGGCTATTAATGATTTAACATGGTTCGAAGAAGCATTGGCATACACACAAGACGGCGATTTTGGCTCGACTGATGTGGTTAAAATTGCTCTGATTACATCGGCAGTTACACCAACGGCGGCGGACGCTGTGCCGGGGATGAATGTCGGCGCAACCACAACGTATACAGAAGTAACGGCTGGCGGCGGTTATACGGCGGGCGGTGAAACACTTGATACGATAGCCAACATGACCACAGAAGCGGCTGGCGTGATGACCTTTGACGACACGGGCGCAAGCGTTACATGGACACAAACAGCAGGAAGCCCGACAAATTGCCGGTATGCCGTTGTTTATAATTCATCTGATACTGGTCTTGAAAGAGCTTATTGCTTCATTGATTTAGGCGCTGATCGAGATTTAACGGCTGGCGATATCACTATTACATGGCACGCTAACGGTCTATCTCAAATAAGCTAAAGCGACTCATTATAATCTTGAGGTAAAATAAATGAGCGATGATTATATTGTCGAGAGAGTCCACACCAAAAAAGAGTCAGAGGCAGAAACTTTTTCTGTTAATTGTACGCCTCGGCTCGACACTGGTGAGCTGGTTGCTTCCGTGGTTGTCGCAGAAGTTGGCACTGCTGATTTAACTATCTCTAACGAGGCTGTCAGTACAGCAGCTCTCGACATTGAGGATGAAGACGGCAACGATGTTGAAGTCGCTATCGGTAAAGCCATTCAATACCATGTCACAGCAACAGGTACAGCAGAAACTACCTATAAGATCAAATTAACACTGACAACAGATTCAACACCGGCAAGGGTATTAATAAATTACGTCAGGCTCAGAGTTATTGCTGATTAATTGACAAATGGATTCATTGCGACTATTCTCAACTCATGGGAACAGTTACCTACATCGAAGATTACCTGAAAGGCAAGACAAAGCCTAAATTACGATTAAAGGAATTAATCGAACGGGCAACTATCCCTGATGACATTTCAATGGCCGAATACATGGCTAATTATTATGTTCACTTTTCTGATGACGATATGGGCGAGAAGATCGATGGATAACAACGCCTACAAAATAAGGGGTAGGGGGTATATATTTTCAATGGGGGGTGGTCATTAAATGTCTCCAAACGAATTAGAATCTGCCATGAAACAGCTTGGCCTTGGTCCGGTAGCGATGGCAAAGTCTCTCGGATGTTCCTACAACACCTTCAAACAATGGAAAGGAGGCCAGCGGACCATGACCCCGGTTGCTGTCAGAGCTGTAGAATTACTGTTAGCCATTCAAGGCACTGATGCTGGCAGAAGGTTCGGCGTTTAACCAGATTAACAACCAGTTTTAACCCTAGCAGCCTCGCGCTGCCTTTAATCCCTTTCTCTCCTGTCAGGGATTTTTTTTGCCTATAAGAAAGTCATATTTAAAAATATTGATGGCGTGAAAAAAAGAAAAAAAATAATTTTTTTTTGGTAAGGGATTACTATAATTTGATTTGCGTGAGACTAGCGCAAAAAAATAAGTTAGCGATCACTAACCGACCGTTCGTCGGCACAAATACCCCAAAATAAACTTATGCATCATAACCTACCGTTTGTCAGGACATGGCGAAAACATGCTGATATATGTATGCAATGCGCCTATTCTTTTAATCAAGCAAGGCAATCAACGAACACAAAAAAGGGTTACAAAATGGCTAATAAAATGTATCAGGTTAAAACTGAAAACAATGAAATACGCTATGCAACTGGCCGCACTAAGTTGGAGGCATTCAAAAATTATATGAATGCACATATTAATAGTGTTGTTTTATCAATCGAATTATTAACATATTAAGAGGGCTAAAAAATGAAAAGATACTGTATAACCCGTATAAAAGATGGTTCAAGAATTATGACCTATCCTCATAATAGTCGCGGAACTTACAAAACAGAGAGAGAGGCAAAAAACCATTTAATAGCTATTATTGTAAATAATCACGATTCTGCAGTTCATGAAGTTCTTGGTGATGTTTCAGCGGTTGAAATTAAAGCAATCGATTGTTATCAGGGCGGCGACCCTAAACAAACAGTTTTTAACTAATAAAATAGAGGGTTAATAAGATGAATACAGCGAAAAGAGAAAAAAGCAGTCAGGCACAAGTAGCAGCAATCTGTAAAAAATATCTTAAATCATTGGGCGTTAAATGCACTGCTAAAAGCGATAGTTTTTCAATGGGTGATAGTGTGAGCGTATCGGTAGAAGATCAACCGCCCGAACTAATGGAAAAAATAGAAAAGGAGCTTAACCAATATCAGTACGGCCACTTTGACGGAATGAGTGACATGTATGAGTATTCGAACTCACGAAAAGACATACCACAAACCAAGTATTTATCGATTAGTAATCATTATAGCTCAGAAATTTATCAGGCCGGATATTCTTATATTATTAATAAATATCCTTCTAACTGTGAAGATATGCCGCGTGATTATGAAAGCGGCAAAAATATGAGATTTACTGATAATTGTCCGGCTTATATGGATATGTCGCACGAAGTTTATGTCTTATTAAATGGCTCAGGCTCAGGAATAGAAAAAGAAAATAGCGTTGAATTTTGGACCGGCTATTTAAAGCCGGTAGCTTCTGAGGTTGCCAGTGTAGGCAAACACTCTCAACATGATAGCGGCTTAAATATCGAAGTAAGAGAGGGAACGAAACAAGGGTTTTCTGAAATTGTGTTTAATGAAAAACCAAATGAAGACATAAGAAACAAATTAAAAGCCAATGGTTTTAGATGGTCACGTTATAACGGGTGCTGGTACGGAAAAACAGAAAATCTACCAGAATTTGCAGAATTAAAAGAAGACACCAAAACAGAAAGCCAAGCTATCAAAAAGCCAGTCATTAAGAACGGCGATAAATTCCGAACTATGGCGGATAAGCTACAGCCACAAATAGAAAATAAATTTGCGGACCGTCAGACAAACACACAAAAGAGAATAGCTCAAGCGGCTCACGCAAGGCTAGAAGGTGAAAGGCTAGAAAGAACACAAAAAGCCCTTTATAAAATCGCTGATTTAATAGAAAGCGACAATTTACCAACCGCTTTAAATTCTATTAATAGTAAAAAGGCTGTTTATGATCTCATGAGCGCTCAACTCGAATCAGTCGAAAATGGATATCACAGTTATTCATACGACACGGGCAAGCCATCAAGCCACCATATAGAAAACCCGATATCTATAGCTCTATGGACTTTGTTAGATGATAAAAGCCAAGCGGACAAAGACAAAGAAGCATTAACCCGAAAAATACAGGATTTACAGTTCAGTAAAATACCGGGTTATTTTCCAACACCTGAAAAAGTCATAGATTTGATGATTGATTATGCAGATTTAGATAGTGGCCATATTGTTCTTGAGCCGGAACTTGGAAGCTGCGCTATTGCTGACCGTATAGCGCCGCTAGTCGATAAGGTCGAGGGCTTCGAGGTCAATCACTCACTGGCAGAAATATGCAGCTTAAAAGGCTATTTATTAAAGCAGGCTGATTTTCTAAAGGTGAATACACCAAATCCAGTAAGCGATTATAAAAAATATGATCGTATTATGATGAATCCGCCATTTGAAAGACTACAAGATTGTGAGCACGTTTTACACGCTTTCAGGTTTTTAAAGGATGGCGGCAAGTTGCTGGCTATCATGTCACCTTCATTTACTTTTAATAGCTCAAAAAAGGCTGTTAGCTTTAAGAACTGGCTAGAAAACAAAGGCGGCATGATCATAGAACTTCCAGAGCATAGTTTTAAGGATTCTGGAACATGCGTAAATACTGTTTTAGTAGTAATTGATAAGGATTTATTCTAATGATAGTTATAAAAGCAGGCTATCTGCTCTTTTATTTCTGTTTAACTGGCTGGATTATAATGCTTATATTTATAGTTCGGTCGTTTATTAAGGGTGATGATGATGAGTGAATTAATAGATAATATTTGGACATTTAAAACAGCTAATTTTGTTATTAAGTGCGATGCGTTAGTTGAATATGCATCATTAACTGATTTGTATCCAGACGATACAGAAAAACAAATTAATCAGATGATTGAATCACTTAATAATTACAACTCTGTTTTATTTTGTGCGCGTGTAACGGTAGAAACGAAACAAGGAGAAGAACTAGCCTGTAATTATCTCGGTGCATGTCATTATGATGACTATGATTCATTTATTGACCATCGCGGCATTGGTTATTTTTCAGCATTAAGGAAGTATAAAAAAGCCGTTAAAAGTCATAAATGGATTGAGGCCGATAGGTTGAGAGGTGTAGTTTTCAGGATTAAAAAACAGGGTTTTTGCTATGGCAGTTATTTTTCAGATATGGTTCGTGAATCAATACATGAGGCCAGACAATATTGGAATGATAAGCCAAGCGTAAAATTAAAGGCCGCATGATGAGTGATTATCAGATAGTCATTCTAACAGTTGTTTTTATTTTATTTATAAGAGGGTTAGTAATATGTGGTCAATAGTATTCGTATATAAAAAAACGCATTGCACCGAATACCTGACAGATGATAAGTGCAAACCATTGGTATTTGAAACAATAATCGAAGCGGACAATTATATAGAAACGATCATTACGGATGATCACCGGGATAATGGGCAATTCCATATAATTGAGCAATATAACCATTAATTAAGAGGGGTAATACAATGAGCATATATACAGATAAAATGGATGATTTGTTTTTTAATGCCTATATTGAGTGCGCGCTGTGGTCGTCATTAGATGATAATGACGAGCCAATGGACGGATTGTATTCAGTAGACGATATAGCAGATGAAACAATCAAAGAATTAAGAAAGGGCGCGATTACATTCTTTAATGAAAATATTGATTTAATCAATAACACGCCAGATTTTTATAATTATGAGCAGGCAGGCCATGATTTATGGCTTACTCAGAACGGGCACGGTGCTGGATTTTGGGATCGTAATATAGGCGATATAGGCGATAAATTAACAGAGCTTGCACATATAGAAGGGTCAATTGATCTGTATATTGGTGATGACGGTTATATATATAAGTAACCTTATCTATCGCACCACGCTACAAGCCCCTATAAACGGGGCTTTTTTATGCCTGATATAAACACACCAGCAACATAATAAACCCTCTCATATCATCACTCATTAAGCCCTATCATATAAGCCAGCTATAACCCTCAATCATATAAGCACGTATAAGCCAGTAAATAATAAAGCCCTACTGATAACATCAATTAAATAAGATCGTTCAATATCGGGCAATAGGGAGAGCCTGTATATACCACGACAACACACCAGACAACCACACGCACCAGCAAGCAATCGAACAGGGGTATGTCTCTATCTATACCCAATGATCAATAGATAAAACCTATCATATATAACTAATCATCTAATCTATTACAGGCAATCATTGCCATTAAATACCTACAATTAAATATTAATTATCGTGCCAAGTTTATTAAGACGATCATCTTAGTTAGTAAGCACTAACTTATAGGTGGCGTGTAAGTCATTGATTTATATAACAAAAGGTACTTCCAAGAAAATAGGTGTCGTGGGTAATTCGCGGCGCGATCTTTTTCTAGTCATAGAAATTCTCAACCCTGTCTACTGGATCGATAGGCTTTCTCAATATAGGTGCAATGAAACATAGTGTATAATCGCCTCATGAGTGTACAAGTAAACATCAAGCATGATCTGGATAAACTAGCCAAAAACTTCAAGGCGGTTTATGAAAAGCAAATTCCATTTGTGCTGAGTTCAACAATGAACAAGTCAATGTTTGAGACTATGAAATATACGCGAAAGCAGTATGGTCGTTATCTCGACAATCCGGTTGCGTTTACGAGGCGAGGGGTGCTGGTAAATAAATCCACAAAGAAAAAATTACACGGACAGGTTTATATTCCGGCTGATCAGTGGAAATATTTAAAGTGGATGATTAAGGGCGGCACGAAAACATGGAATCTGAGTCGGACCGGAATTATTGTTCCGACCAGTAATATGCGATTAAATAAGCATGGAAATATTGTTGGTAAAAAACGCAGGGCTGATTTATGGCGTTATGGTCATGCTTCGGCTAACAATGAATTTGTGGTTTTGCCTAAAAGTAAAAGCAAGTTACACCCCGGCGTTTATAAGCGTGGCAAATTCTCAAAGGGTCGGTCCAACAAAATACAGATGATTGCTACATTTGAAAGTACGGTCCGATACAAGAAAAAGCAGATGCCATTTGACCGGATCGTGATTAAGAATTTTAGCAAGGAATTTAAAATGCGATTACATAAAACTTTTCTTCGCGTTATCAAACAAGAAATGGCGAGGCGCAACAAATGACAATGGTATCAATCACAGAGCTGGTTGCTCTGACAGGTGTTACAAATGTGACAGCAAGGAAGCGTTGTGCAAACGTCAAGTCACAGCATAGAGAGGGGACGACAAAAACGGTTGAGTTTGAAAGCATCCCAGCACTAAGGGCTATCTTTGAATTAGACAAGGGAAACGATACCACGCTTGAAGAAGAAAAAATAAAATTAACATCGGCTCAGGCCGAAAAGGTTAATCTCGAAGTCGAGGTATTGAAAGGCAATTTAATACCTGCCGATGAAATAGAAGAATTTTTGACTCGTACTTTTGGTGCATTTAAGGCTAGATGCTTGAGCATCCCAACAAAAGCAGCGCCCTCTGTTATTGGTGTTATTGAAGTATTGGAAGTGGAAGAAATAATTAAAGAGTATATACATGAGGCGCTTGCGGAGTTAAAAGATTATGAGCCAGAAAACCGCACTACAGAGGATATTAATAAAATCCGTAAAGACACTAGAGCCGCCGCCGAAACAGACAGTAAGCCAGTGGGCGGACAGCAAAAGAAAACTAAGCAAAGAAGCAAGCGCAGAACCCGGACAGTGGAACACTGACAGAGCGCCATACCAGCGCGGCATAATGGATTCGGTCAATGACCCGAAAATAAAAGAAGTAACATGGATGAGTTCTAGTCAGGTCGGCAAAACAGAAATGTTGCTGAACATTATTGGCTATTACATGGAATATGACGCTTCCCCAATGATGCTGTTGCAGCCAACATTACAAATGGCTGAGGCGTTTTCTAAGGATCGTGTTGCAACCATGCTCAGAGACACCCCGGCAATATCCAGTCTGGTTAAAGATGCCAGAGCGCGTGATTCTGGTAACACACTTTTACATAAAACTTTTCCCGGGGGTCATATCACAATGGCTGGCGCAAATAGCCCTGCCTCGTTAGCTTCAAGACCTATTCGTATATTCATGGCTGATGAAGTTGATCGTTATCCTATTTCTGCTGGGACAGAAGGCGACCCGATTAAGCTGACGGCAAAACGGACAACGACATTCTGGAATAGAAAATTATTTTATGTCTCGACACCTACCGTAAAAGGTGAGAGCCGTATCGAAATGTCTTATGAAAATTCTGATCAGCGCCATTATCATGTTCCCTGCCCTCACTGCGAAGAAAAAGCCCCGTTGAAGTGGTCACAAATTACATGGGATAAAGACAACGAAGGGAAACATTTACCTGAAACCGCTAAATATACATGCGAATCATGTGGCGCGTTATGGGATGACCATCAAAAAATACAGCAAATGAAAAAAGGTGGCGAGTGGATTGCTGAAAAAGAGTTTAATGGCAAGGCTGGATTTCATCTAAACGAGCTCTATAGTCCGTGGGTTAAGTGGTCCGACACGGTTGCTGACTTTCTTGAATCGAAAAATGATCATGAATTACTAAAAACATGGACCAATACAGCGCTTGGCGAGACTTTTGATGATGATCAAGGCGAATCTATTGATCCTCATGTCTTGTATGGTCGTAGAGAGGAATATGCCGCACAAGTGCCAATCCGGGCAGTTGTCCTGACAATGGGGGTCGATACTCAGGATGACAGGCTTGAATTAGAGGTTATTGGCTGGAATCGCAGCGAATCGTGGAATGTTGATTACCGTATTTTGCGCGGTGATCCGTCGCAGCCTCAAGTATGGGAAGAATTGGATGAAATTTTAGAGTCTACATATCTTCATGAATCTGGTACAATGCTGCATATTGCGGCCACTTGTATCGATTCTGGTGGTCATCACACACAAATGGTCTATGACTATTGCAAGCAGAGAAAGCATAAACGTGTATTTGCAATCAAAGGGGTTGGTGGAGCTGGCAGACCTATTGTTTCAGCGCCTTCCGCAAAACAATCAGGCCGTAGCAAACGAAAAGTCGAGCTTTATACCGTTGGTGTTGATGATGCAAAATCTAATTTATATTTCCGACTCAATCAAACTTCTGCTGGTACAGGCTATTGTCATTTTCCAATGGAAAGGGATGAGGAATATTTTGAACAGCTTACTTCTGAAAAAGTGGTCACTAAGCTTAAGCGCGGATTCCCTGTTCGAGAATGGGTTAAAGAGCGACCGCGCAATGAAGCACTTGATTGTCGTGTTTATGGCACTGCCGCTATCCATATCCTTAATCCCTTATGGTCCGCGTTAGAGAAACGACTAATGCCAGAAGAAGAAGTGAAAATCATAGAGCAGACACAGGCCGAGGCGGTTAAGTCTGAAATCAATGCAACCAGAAAAGTAAGAAGAAATCGTCCTAAGAAATCTGGCTTTGTGAGGAATTGGTAATGTCTACAACGATAGCGACAACAGAGCCAAATAGTTTTATTGCTGGTAATACGGTCAAATGGACAAAATCGGTTTCTGATTATAAGCCAGAAGATTCATGGGTATTGAAGTATTATTTTGTTAAGACGGGCACACAGCTAACACTGACGGCAACCGATAACGGTGATTCAAAACATTTAATTACGCTAACCGCAGCTAATAGCGCGGATTGGCCCGCAGGCGAATATAAGTGGCAGGCGGTAGTCACTAAAACCACAGAGCGATATGTCGTTGATAGTGGTTCGCTAACAGTCGAGCCTGACTTTGCACAGCAGATATCAGGACATGACAGCCGCACGTATTGGGAAACAGTTTTAGAGAATGTTAAAGCTGTTTTAGAAGAAAGAGCGACCAAGGACCAATCAAGCTACACTATTCATGGTCGGCAGTTATCGAGAACACCTGTTGCTGATTTATTGTCTTTATACTCAAAGGCAGAGGGTGAAGTTGAAAAAGAAAAACGCGCAGAGGCTATTAAAAATGGTCTTGGTCATAGCGGCAAAATCTTAACGAGATTCTAATATGAGCAAAAAGAAGAGTTTTGCGCAGCGTGTAGTAGATAAAGCTTATTATGCTGTCAATGGAAAGCCAAAAACATTTAGACGATTTCCTCATGCCAAAAAACGGAATATGTTTGAAGGCGCTCAACAAACATCTATTACGCATAGCTGGACAACAACACCACAACCAATCAATGAGGTATTAAAGAAAAACCTCAAAACACTCAGGGCGCGTAGTCGTGAGCAGCAATTTAACAATGATTATGCGCGTCGATTCATTGGTATGTGCAAATCAAATGTTGTTGGTGATAAAGGCATTGTTTTACAGGCAAAATCAAAATCTAAAAATGGTGAGCTGGATGTAATGGCAAATCAAGCCATAGAAGCGGCCTATAAGGATTGGAGCAAGCCAGAAAACTGCGATGTTAAAGGTCGTTGTTCGCGTGAAGAAATGGAACGCTTATTTATCTCTACCGTTGCAGGTGATGGCGAATGTATTGTTCGTATGATCTATGGTAAATCTGTTAGTAAGTATGGCTTTGCTTTGCAGTTCATTGATCCTGAATTACTGGACGCTGACTTGAATGAGGATATTCGAGGATCGAGCAATAAAATAAAAATGGGTATCGAGGTCAATCAATACGATAAGCCTATTGCTTATTATTTTAAACAAACTGCTGGTGATTATTACTATAATGGCAAGCATTACACGCGAGTTCCAGCTAAAGATATTATTCACGGCTTTATCACTGAATACGTTGATCAAATGCGCGGCATTCCGTGGATGAGTACAGCGCTGCTTCGATTAAACATGCTTGGCGGGTTTGAGAATGCTGCTTTAGTTAATGCGCGTGTTGGTGCATCTAAAATGGGTTTCTTTACCTCTGAATCAGGCGATGATTACAAAGGTGACGGAACAGAAAACGAAAACGGCACAGGCAATACTATTTCAGAATCAGAGCCGGGCACGTTTGAGCAGTTACAAGCCGGAACAACTTTTACCGCTTTTGACCCTGCTTATCCCAACGGTGAGTACACATATTTCCTAAAAGGAATGCTCAGAGGTATCGCTTCCGGTTTAGGCGCAAACTACAATACATTAGCCAATGACCTTGAAGGTGTAAACTATTCTTCCTTGCGAGAAGGCGCTATTAATGAGCGTGAAATATGGAAATTGTTGCAAAATTGGATGATAACGAGCTTTTCAAGTATAATTTATAATAAATGGCTTGAGCGTGTAATTCTTTCGCCCGGTATTCCGATAGGAAAAACCAGATTACAGCCTGAAATGATTGATAAATATCGTGATGTATATTTTCAGGGCAAACGCTGGCAGTGGGTTGACCCATTGAAAGAAATGAACGGAAACCAAGCGGCGATTGATGCAAGAATCAAGAGTCGGTCACAAATTATCAGAGCGAATGGCGATGATCCTGATGAAGTGTGGCGTGAGATTGAACGTGAAAACAAAATGCTGGAAGGAATGGGTATAAAGCCTGATTCAATGACAGCAGACGAGCCAGAGGAAAGTAAAGATGCCAAAGACGATAACGAAAAAGACGATAAAGAGTAACGGTTTACTCTGTCGTACTCATACGATTGACCGGGCGCATATAAATGAAGACACCCGATCAGTTACGTTGTCTTTTAGCTCAGAAGCGCCAGTAGAAAGGCGCTTTGGACACGAAATATTAAATGAAGTGCTAGATCATAGCCGCGAGTCTGTTATTTTGGACAGAATCAGAGCTAATGGCCCTTTATTGAATGAACATGACCCAAAACAACATATTGGCGTTGTTGAGTCTGTTGATATTGGCGATGACCGTAGGGGTGTTGCTAATGTCCGGTTTAGTGAAACCGATGAGGCAGATAAAATATACCGACAAGTGCTTGAAGGGGTTAAAGCTAGTATTTCTGTAGGTTACAGGATATTAGACGGCGTAGTCGAGGAAACTAAAAAAGGTGGATTAGATGTATTCAGGGCAACGAAATGGGTTGTTCATGAGATTTCCACAGTCAGTATGCCTGCCGATACCAGTGTTGGTGTAGGTCGTAGTGAATCGGAATCCTTCGAGTTCGATATTGAAACAATTAAACAAGAGGCTAGAACAATGCCAGATGAAAATACACCAGTAGCAAAGCCTGAAAAAAAGGTTGATGTTGCTGCAATCGAAACGGGTGCGCGTGATACGGCTATTGCTGCTGAACGTGCGCGTACAAGTCGTATCACTAAAATTGGTGATAAATACAATGGCGCTGAATTAGCGCGTCAATTTGTTGAAAACGGCAAATCAGTTGATGAGTTTATGGACGCATTAGCAGAGCAGCGTGGCGACACCGAGAATGTTCAGACTCCTAATAAGCCTGTAACGCAAGTCGGTCTATCGGACAATGATACTCAGCGCTACTCACTGATGAGAGCATTAAACGCCTCTCTAACAGGTGACTGGAAGAATGCTGGCTTCGAGCGTGAATGCTCAATCGAAATCGAAGATAAGTTAGGGCGTGAAGCTCGCGGTTTCTTTGTTCCTTATGAAGTGCAATCTCGTACAATGAGTGTTGGTACTGATACTGCTGGCGGTTACATTGTGCAAACTGACGAAGGCGGCATGATTGATCTGTTACGCGCAAACACTGTGTTAGGTGCTGCGGGTGCAACTTTCTTACCGGGTTTAGTTGGTGATGTTGCCATTCCTAAGCAAACAGGCGCTTCTACCTTCTACTGGTTAGGTGAAGATGAAGACGGCACTGATTCAGAGCCAACTGTAGGTCAGGTATTATTAATGCCTAAAACTTGCGCTGGCGCAGTTCCTATGACTCGTAAGCTGTTGAAGCAATCTAGCCCTTCTGTTGAAGCGCTGGTCCAGAATGACCTTAATCGAGGCATGGCGCTTGCTATTGATGTTGCTGGTTTTAATGGCACTGGTGTTGATGGGCAGCCTTTGGGTATCTTGAATACCACTGGTATCTCGACTTCAACTATCGCCTCCGCTGGTGCGCCGACATGGATTGAAACAGTTGAGTTTGAAACTGATGTTGATACATCTAATGCTCTGATGGGTAATCTTAACTGGGTAACGACTCCTGCTGTAAAAGGCTCGATGAAAACCACAGCTAAAGACTCTGGTTCAGGCTTGTTTGTAGCTGATGGTAATACCGCAAATGGTTATGACATCTTAACCTCAACACAGATGCCGACTGCTGGTATTTTGTTTGGTGACTTCTCAAGCTGCATGATTGGTATGTGGGGCGTGATGGACGTTATGGCAGACACAGCAACTAAAGCTGCTTCTGGCGGTCTGGTGCTTCGTGTATTCCAAGACGTTGATGTTGGTGTTCGTCACATTGAATCATTCTGTAAGAATGCTTAAATAGGGTAGGGGGTGGTAACACCCCTTATTAGTGATATGCCAGAAATCGAAATTGAAATAACACGAACCACGGTCTGCAATGGTAAAACTGTTTATGTTGGTGATGAAATCACTACTGATAAACGTCAAGCAGACTTATTAATCAAATCTGATAAGGCGAAAATTGCTGGTGTTACTTTAGCAAAACTGGAAGCGAGAGCTGAAAGAAAGTTAGAGGAAGCAGCCGAAGCGGAAGCCGTACTTCAAAAAGCACGAGATGAAGCTGTTAAAGAAGACCACAAAGCTAAGGAAGAAGCAGCAAAAGAAAAAGCCGAGGCTGATAAAAAAGCCAAAGCTAAAGCCAAATCAAACAAAGACAAAGAGGAATAATCATGTCTATCATTAAAGACTTTGCAAACAATCTGGACGATAATTTATCACTGGTGACACAAGTTGTTACTGCTGATGCGTTAAGTACAGTGCTTGATTTACAGCAATACACAAACGGTGCATTTTTGTTTTGTGTAGGCGACTCAGGCGACACCCTTTCTGGCTCGGTTTATATCGAGCTTGAAATTCAGGAGTCTGACGACGACTCAACTTATACAGCTTGTGCTGATGCCGATGTTAAAAATACTGTTACTGGTACAAATACTGGTACGGTTGCATTAATTAATGCGCCTGCGGAAGATCAGCTAACGGTTTGGGGTGAGTACACTGGAACTAAGCGTTATATCAAAGCTAACGTGAACGTCAGCGGTACGCATACCAATGGTACGCCTATCGCTATTGTTGGCTTCCGCACCAATCCGGGTGAGCTGCCTGCATAATGGCTCTGGAAACTGATGCTGATAGACTTGGTATGTTGTCCGATTTTGGCGAGAATTATGTAGTCAATAATCGGACATATACCGGAATATTCGACAATGAATATATTGAAGAATTAGGTATGTCAGGGTCAGTTCCCATTCTAAATTGCAGAACAAAAGATGTTGCCACAGTTGATCGTGGCGACTCTTTATATGTCAGGGATAGCAATTTCACTGTTAAGGAAAAGCAGCCTGACGCACTAGGTTTAACCATTCTTATCTTGCAGAAACAATGACGCATAGAGCTGAAAACATCATGGATGCTGTCACAACGACAGTAAAAGGATTAACCACAACCGGCACAAGGGTTGAGCGTGGTCGTGTTTACTCTGTTGAAACAGCACCAGCTTTAACGGTAGAAATGGGTCAAGATTTTGTTGATAAAGATAGTTCAGATTTTGTTAATGCCAATCGGCAGCTAGTTGTTAAAATAACAGCGATTGTCAAAGCTAATTCAGAGCCGGATTCAACATTAAACACCATCAGAGAAGAAGTTTATAACGCATTAATAGCAGATAGAACATTAGGTGCTACTGCTGGTGTTATTGATATATGGCTTGATTCTGATGATGAGCCAGAACTAAGCTCTGAGGCCGATCAAACGATTGCCAAGCAGCAGCTTAATTATGTGGTAAAATATCGACATTCATATACTAATGCAGGGGCATAAGATGGCCGACAACAAACGTGAGACTTTAATTCCAAGAGGCGAGCGAAAGAAAGAAAAGCCTGCTTCTGATAAACCTAAACAAAAACCAGCAGAGGTAAAAGAAGATGCTGACAAGTCGTGAAGTAATCCTTTGCAAAGAGGAATCAACGTACAATACAGATGCCGCACCTACTGCTTCTGCTGATGCAATATTAATCTCCAACCCTTCGTGGGCCAATGAAGGCTTAAGAATGATTGAGCGTGATATTGTTAAATCAACACTCGGTAAAAAGAAAAGTATTTTTGGTGGAACATTAAAAACCGTTACGTTTGATGTTGAAATCAAAGGCTCTGGTACAGCAGGCACAGCACCCGATTTAGGTGTGTTGTTGGAAATCTGCGGTTTCACTGAAACGGTTGTCGCGGTAACGTCTGTTACTTATGACCCTGAATCTGCACCAGCTTCGATGAAGTCAGGTACATTATGGTATTACCAAGACGGCTTGATTCATAAGCTCACTGGTTGTCGAGGCAATGTTACTTGTAATCTTGAAACCGGCAATGTCGGTATGTTTTCTTTCACAATCACAGGTCATTCAGTAGCGCCTGTTGACGGTGCGATTGTAACACCGACTGTTGATGCTACCGATCCGGTTGCTATTGTTGGTACGTCATTCACTATTGATTCGTATGCTGCCACTATCAACTCATTGGCATTCGACATGAGCAATACGGTGTCAACGCCTCCTGACATGAATGCGTCTGATGGTTTTGGTGAGATTTATATTGCTCAACGTGACCCCAACGGCACATTTGATCCAGAAATGGAGCTGGTTGCTACCGAAGATTTTTATGGCAATTTCAGTTCAGGTGCAGCTATGGCTTTAACTACTGGTGCAATCGGCGCGACTGCTGGTAATATTGTCACAGTGACCATGCCTGCTGTTTCATACCGTGATATTTCTCCCGGTGATCGTGATGGTATCAGAACATACGAGCTTGCTTATGGTGCTGCTGAATCATCAGGCGACGACCAAGTAGCTATCGCATTTACCTAAAAATAGGTGCATAATACCTATTTATTAAACAATGAATAGGTGATTTATGGTCCAAGCGCTTGAAGTAATCAGTGAATTTGATTTTGTATGTGATGTTGACAAGGATGATGACGGCAATAACAAGGCTGATGCAACTATCTGGAAACTACGAGCGCTTACCGGCATGGAATGGGTAAGATGTTCATCAACAGGTCGTGTAAATCACGAATTAGTTGTTAATATCGGGCTTGTTGGCTGGTCTAATTTCTTAGATAAAGACGGAAAACCAATCGAATATTGTTTGGCTAATATGTCTCGTATCCCTTCTGGTGTGCTTGTTGATATTTTCTTGAAGATTGATCAAGTATCTACTCTAGGAGAAGAAGAAAGAAAAAACTCATAATCGCAATCGAGGTCTATGCTAATCCAGATAGATTCGATTGTGAGAAATGCGGCCATAGACATTGTGATACAGAAAAGGAGATAAAAGGCTCAAATGGTTCGGCAGGTTATAAGCTGCACACCATTAAAGGATTAGGAGACTTTGATACGTGTCTTCTACCAATGATTACGGATAGCAGTAATTATATGTTAAAATTGCATAAGCACTATTCAAATGGTGTTCTAATGCGATCAGGCGGGTTACTTGACCAGCCTAATTATTATCTTGAGGCGATGGAGATTATCGGCTAATGGTTACAGAAACACATAACGTCGATTTCACAGCCAAAGATAAAACAAAATCTGCTACCGCTTCGGTTAGCAAAAACTTCGATAAAGTATCATCCAAAGCAGACGGTCTTGCTGGTCGTTTTCGCAATATGGCGAGAGCGACAGCAGCCGTTCGTGGTCCGTTAGATGGTGTGGCGGCTCGTATGTCATCGGTTGGCTCGTTAATCGGTAATGTATCGCTTAAATGGGTTGCGATGGGAACAGCAATCGCTGGTGCTTCTGTAGTCCTTAAAAAATCAATCGGTGTATTTACTGAATACGAGCAATCAATGCTTGGTATTAATGCGCTGATTGAGCGTACTGGCGGTGCTGCTGGCGTTACCGGACAGCAAATATCCGATATGGCTGAAAGGATTGGTCGTGATACGTTGGCGTCTGCTAGTGAAGTGCGCGACGCAGCCGCTATCATGCTGACGTTTAAATCTGTTACAGGCGACGCATTCACCCGATCAGTTGAGTTAGCGCAAGACATGGCCGCTGTCATGAAGCAGGACCTTAACTCGTCTGTTAAGCAGCTTGGTAAGGTTTTAGAAGACCCAATTCGTAATCTCTCTGCTTTAAATCGATCTGGCGTTTCATTTACTGCCACTCAAACCGCCATGATTAAGAAAATGGTTGAAATGGGCGATAAAGCAGGCGCACAAACTCAAATTATGGATATATTAGCAGGACAGCTAGGCGGTTATGGTGCTGCCGAGGGCGCTGGTGTTGCTGGTGCGATTGATTTAGTCGGTGAAAACTGGACGCTATTAATGCGTAAGATCGGTCAAACAGGTATTGCTAAGGAAGCGGCTGAATGGATGAAGCAATTGGCCAACGGCATGAGAAATGTGGCTGAAAATATTGATCCTACACTACAGGAAGCATATAACCAGAAATTAAAAGAATTACATGCGCTGGAAGATGAGGGCGCTAATGCAAGAGGTAGAAATGCAGAATCCCTTAAAAATCAACACTGGCTTAAAAAACAACAGATACATTTAGAGCTGTCTTTATTAACGCAGCAGTTAAATGCCGAAAAAGAAGTCAACGACGCATTTGAGGCCGATGCAGTCATGATGGCTGAGGTTAATGCTCAAAATGAAGCGGCGGCAGTTAAATTTTTAAAATCAGAGGAAGATAAGAGAAAAGCGATAGAGCGTACTGCAAAAGCAAGACAATCGGCGGCTGATAAGTTTGGTGAACAGATTAAAAAAGAAGCAGATCAGGCGCGTCATCAAGGTATGGAAAAACTGGCTGTCGAAGATGAAGTCTTTGCTAATAAAATGTTCAAGCTGGAAGAAAATCACGCAGCAGAGCTATTATCGGATGAAGAATTTTTTACTCAGTCTGAATTATTAGAGCAGGCTCATCAGGACCGAAAAACAGCAATTCAGAAAGACGCTGACGAGCAAAGACTTAAGAATGCAGAGCAAGTAAATTCGATGATTGTTAATTCGTCATTTGCACTAGCTAATGATTTGACCAGATTAGGTCAGGCGGCAGCCGGTGAAGATGAAGCATTGCAGCGTAAGTTGTTTATTTTCTCAAAGGCGATTGCGGTTGCTCAAATTATTGTAAGCACAATGGTTGCAGCGGCAAAAGCAGACGCACTTGTTCCCGGTAGCGGCACAGCAGTTGCAGCTCTTGGTTATACTAGGGCAGCAGTAGTAGGCGCAACCAGTGTTATCGAGGCAGGGGCAAGAGAGCATGGCGGGCCTGTCATTGCTGGAAGACCGTATAAAGTTGGTGAGCGTGGTCCTGAAATATTTACACCGACCCAATCAGGACAGATTATTAATAACAAAACAATCAGTAATCAAGGCGGCACGACGTTTGCACCAGTCTATAATCTTCAAGTGCTGGATTCAGAAGGGGTTGATAGAGTGCTGGCCGAGCATAGTGAAAAATTCTATAATACTATGCAAATGAACATGTTTCAAAACGGGCAGAGCTTCGCATAATGGCTGATTATCCAACATCAGACGCTAAATCATTAGGTTTAGAGTCGAATATCAAAGAAGGTCAGTATACCTCTGAGTCAGGTGCTATGCAGGCTCGGCGATATGGCGCACAGCGTTTCTCTGTAACCATGCAGCACCCACCATTAACGAAAGCTGAAATGATGCCTATTGATGCGTTTATTAAATCGCTACGAGGTCGGGCTAATAGTTGTGAATTAATTTTGCCTGACAAAGCTGATCCATTAGGCGCGATTGATGGCAGTAGCACGCCGGTTTTAAATAGCGCACGCGCAAGGGGTAGTAGTTCGATTGCGATCGATGGTTTAGTTGCCAGCGTTACGGGTATTTTTAACGCGGGCGATATGATTAATTTCGGCAATCATACAAAGGCTTATAAAATTGTTTCGACAGTTGATTCTGAGGCGCATGACGCAATAGCGAAAGCTGACGGCACAGGCGTTTTATTAAAAGCTGATGGCAGCGGCGATTCGTTGTTGATGACTCGCGCAAATCAGGCAATCTTAACGATTTTCCCGCCATTGGTTGAAGATGTTGCAGACGGTCAAAGCGTTGTCTATGGCTCAGGCTTTAGGCTCACTGTAAAAATGAAAGGCGACCAACAAAATTACATGGTTGAACCGCCTAATATTTATTCTAAACAAGTTAATTTTCTGGAGTATGTTGCGTAATGGCTGATGCAAAAGTGGGTGACGGCACACAGATAACAAACATGCCATTAACCGGCAAGATGTATGTTGATGATTCCGGTGTTGATAAATATGTTGATTTTGATGATCTGACGGAAACCGGAACATTCACGCCGACTTTAGGTGATGGAACTAATGATTACACCTTATCAACAGCTACAGGAAATTACACTAGAATAGGAAAGCAAGTAACAGCATATATTAATATAACATGGACAGACTTAGGTAGCGCGGGAGGAACTATTTTAAGGGTTGGTGGATTGCCTTATGCCGCAACATCTGCGGCAGGATTCAGGGCTGGCACAAACCTAGCGTATGTCGATGGATTAGATAATGGCGCTGGAAAACAAATAACCGGCTGGTTAGCTGCGAGCGTAGATTACATTAGTTTTTATCTAATAAACGATAATGCCGCTCCTTCGTCTTTGCTTGCCAACTCATCTAATAGCACTGGTATTTTACAACTTAGTGTAAGCTATCAGGCCGCCTAATGTCAGCCTTACCCTATCAATCCTTTGCAAAATACACCCTAACGGATAACCAGCCGACGTTATTTAGTGACAGTGATTCTGGTAAAACTATTGATCGCCATGTAAACGGGCATTTAGCATCTTTTAATATTTCTTATCCGAAATTATTAAATACACAATTTGCAGAGCTTGATGGTTTTTTAACGGATGCTTCAACTTATAAAAGCTTTACCATCACGCTGCCTGATAGAGAGCCTTTAGGGGTTGCAACTGGCACGCCGTTAGTTAATACAGACTCAGGCGGTTATGCTAAAGGAATTAGCTCAATAAATGTCGATGGATTCACGGCTAATACAACGGATATTTTAAAGGCCGGTGATATTTTAAAGTTTGCGAACCATACGCACGTTTATACAAACATAACTGATGTTGATAGCAGTGTTGGCTCTATCGCACTAGAAGACGGTACAGGTGTTTTATTACTCGAAGGCGGAACGACTGATGAGCTATTATTAGAAATCTCAGGACAAGCAACATTAACCATCGAGCCGCCATTAAAACAATCGATTACAGATAATGAAGCACTCACGGTCACAAATGTTCCTTTTACGATTCGCCGCACTAAGCCCCATCAATCAATGGTAACGCCACCCTATATCTATGATTTTAATTTTAACGCTATCGAGGTTTCATAATGGCTGATACTAAAACAAGTGCTTTAACTGCATTAACTGGAATGTCACTGACAGATAAATTGTACGTTAGTAATTCTGGAACAGATAAACATATTCCTTTTGATGAATTCACAGAAACCGGAACATTTACACCAACAATAGAAGGCACGACCACGGCAGGAACACAGACATACACAACACAGGCCGGACATTATGAGCGAATAGGTAGGCTGGTTCATTACAGCGTCCTTATTATATTGTCGGCAAAAGACGGCGCTACAAGCGGCAGTCTTGTTGTAGAAGGGCTTCCATACACAGCAAATGCAGGCATATATTCGCCATCAGCAATTTCATATACAGCAAACATTACGTTAACATCGAGTTATTTTATTAACGGGTATGTTAAGGCAGGTACAACACAGATAACTTTATTTGAGTCAGATGGCACTACATTAGCAGCGTTAACAATTGCCGATTTAAACGCCACTTCGCAAATTATGCTTTCTGGCTGTTATAGAGCCGCCTAATGTCTACTCGCGGTTATTCAACAGCAGGCATTGCGGCCTTAAACTCAAATCCAGAATTTTATCAGTTGATAAAGTTAGATTTTGACACGCCATTATATTTAACGACTTGCCCTTATGATCTTGAGTATGACGGTCAGACTTGGTTAAGCTCTGCCATTATATCAGAGCTGCCAACGGTTAAAGAATCGCTTGCCATGAAGCCTAACAATATCCCTATTGTGATGGATGGCGCGGCTTTAGTTAATCAGGCTTTAACTTTTGAAAATTACAATAATGCCGAGGTTTTAATCTATCGCTATTTAGTCGCAACAGCGGAAACCGTACAAGAATATAAGGGATTTATTCAAACTTATAAAAAGTCAGAAAATAAACAAGCCGGTAAATCTACTATCACTTGGTCGGTAGCCGGTCATTGGTTTGATTGGGATAGGCGCTATGGTCGGATTATTAGCGATCAAGAACAACAAAGCCTCCACACTGGCGACAGATTCTTTGAATATTTCCATTTAACTGATGAGTCTATTAATGATTGGGCCGAGGCCGACCCAGATTTTGGCGGGTTTGTTGGAAATCTGATCGCCAATGTTGCTGAACATGCTGGGCAGATTGTTGTTGATATAATAGACGGGACAGATCAATTTCTTGGTCATTTTGGTTTAGGTAGTGGCGATGACGGCGACCACGTTACATCACAGAAAATAAATGTTGATGAGCATGTCGGTAACGCGATTGATCCTAAATCGAAAATTAAACGATTGCCAGTGGCTTATGGGGAATGCAGAGCCAAAGGCGTGCCAATTTTCAGAAGTCTTGACCCCGCCAACAAAGAGTTTTTATATGTTGTTAGCGCGATCTCAGAAGGCACAATAGACGGCTTAACAGGTAACAAAGTCGAGTTTAAAAACAGCGAGCCTTATAACTCAACAAGGCTGACTTCTTATTGTACATTGGTTGCAGAATATGACGGCTCACAAACCACAGCCGATAGTACGCTGGTTAGCGTGTTTGGCTCATCCGGTACGGGCACAGGCTATTTAACAAGCGCGGCACACTCAGAAGACGACACGGTTATTTCTGTTGATACTGGAACTGGCACTATTTTAATTGGTGATATTGTTTATTTTGGTACTGATACGACAAGGATGTATTCTGTATCGGTAGCGTTAAGCGGTGGCTCATTTACTATTGCTGGTGGATTAAGCGCGGACGTTGCAGATAATGCCGCTGTTACGGTTCGGTCTATCTGGTCGGCTGATCATGTTGGTAATGGTGTCGCTTATGTTGTGATGAAGTATAAAAAATCGAGCGTATGGCAAGGAGAGCCAAAGCCTGCCTTTGTTTTAAAGGGAAAACATATTTATGACCCGCGTGATGGCACGACAGCTTATAGCGCAAATCCTGCTTTAATTACTTATGATCTTTTAGTAAATACCTTATATGGCAAATCTGTACCAACAGCAGAGATTGATTCTGCCAGTTTTATTAGTGCGGCAGACTTGGCAGAAACAACAAATAATGATCACGGCGGTGAAGATGGGGGTGGTGTTGCGGCGATTGATTTATTCTCATTTGACGGCTCATTGATTACTAACAATCCATTAAGAGATAATATCGAAAAAGTTTTATTTAACTGTCGCGGCCATCTAACGCATGTTGCCGGTCAATATAAAATCATTTGTGAGCAAACAAGCGAAACCTCTGTTTATTCTTTTGATGAAGACAATATACAAGGTGATTTTGAAGTCTCTGAAACACCAGCAACCGCGCAATATAATCATGTTTTATATGAAATCATTGCGCCCGATTTTGATTATCGTCCTTGGGTTGAGCAACAAAAATCCGCTACTTATTTAGCCAATGACAATAACAAGCCATCGGTTAAAATATTTAAGAATATTTACGAACGCAATCGTTACAGGGCAAAGAATCGCGCTGCTACGATTATGAAGAAATCACGCGAGGGAATACGCGTAAAACTCACGGCCTCTAATGCTGATGCAATGAGTATCGAGTGCGGTCAGATTGTCGATATTACCCGCGATTCAGAAGGCTGGACTAATAAGCTATTTCGCGTTACTTCAATGACGATAGCCAAAGATGCAACGTGTAGTTTCAATCTATCTGAATATGAAAGCTCTGTTTATGACTGGTCGGTTAGCGTTGAAGATACACCGCCTATTGATACCGATTTGCCTGATCCGAGCTATATTAAGCCGCCTACTGGATTGCTCGCTGTTTCAGGTTCAGCTAATCAGGTAACAACGGATGACGGTGCGGCAGAGAATCGAATTAAGGTAAGCTGGACTGCGCCTGCTGATGAATACGTTGAAGGCTACGAGGTTCAATATCGTGCTGTTGGCGACACAACATGGATTCAACTACCGACACAAACCAGCATTGATGACGTGACTTTATTTATCCCGAAAGTTGATGAAGATCAAGACTACGAGGTTCGTGTAAGGTCATATAATGCTCAAGGCACTGTATCGGCATGGGTGGCTTTGGGTGCGGCTCATACGGTTACTGGTGAGGTAGCTATAGGTCGTTTGGCTCAGATTCGCGGGGCTATGGCATATGAAAATTCCTCTATATATTGGACAACTTTTTTTGAATCATTAGACGCTTATTTTACTACTGGAACAGTATCGGTAAGTAGCATAGGTGTTGCTATGAATGGATCTACCTCATCTCAAGCATTATTATGGAAAGAGATAATAAGACCAATAGTAGAGCCAACATGGGCTAAGAACAGGCGATTTAAAACAACTATCTGGTTAGGTTATGCGACATTTTCAAATACATCAGGCGACACCCATGCAGGAATCGGATCAACAATAACAACTGATAATTTTGTGGGGTTTGCATTTAAATGGAATGGTGGCACGTCTTCGATTGATGTATACGCTAAAACAGGCCGTGATTCTGTTGGCACTACAGAAACATTAATGACATCAATAGCATCGACAGCAGGAGAAGAAATTGAAATAGAAGCAATTTATACAGCCGGTACAAATGCTGTGTTTTATGTCGATGGCGGAAGTGAGACTACTATAACAACCAACTTACCAACTGATACTGGAACGCCAACCGCAGACGCAGCAAAAACAATTTTTATAAAATTACCAACAACAACAACAGGAACAACTACGCATGGCGTTGGAGAATGGCGATTTCTTCAAGAGCAATAATTACGACCATGATTAGCATGATATTCTTGTTATATCAGAAATAAACGCAGCTATAAAAAAAGTTTGATTGATGAGAGCCGTGCTTATTTCCAGTTAATTGATCAAGAATATAATGTACTAATTCATGCCTATAAACATAGATAGAATGATCATTATAGTAAGGGCTGTCTTTATCTAATATTGCGATCAAATCCCCATAATATCTACCCTGACTGTTTGTATCTTCAATCTGATAAACAGAGAAAACCATCAAATCGATATAAAAAGCATACCCATTGTAGTTATTATTTAGCGGTTCTCTCCATTGGTCGGTTATACACTGATAAACACTATTAAATTCTTTATCAAGATCATAGCCTGATATTGTATAACCGCTATATTCAATGCCTAAAGTCGTAACACCATCTATCTCATACCCATAACCATGATTATTATCGGTATCAATACAACCACTCACCATAAAAGCAATTACTAATATTAATGTTCTCATAATTATTCTCCCTGTTTATTAAACTATAGCCTAGATGCTGGTTTATGTTTGTAAGGATTTTCTCAAATCTCTGTAGTATTTCGTTATCTCTCTAATATCATCGAGAGTAAGCTTTTGTGGCTCATGGTGCGATTCTAGCTATGATTAAAAATGCTTGGTATGTCTCTTAAGTCATCGTGCTTAACTTCAAGTATTTTTGTTTTTGTTTTGTGATGAGTTATTCTTGGGCTATAAACAGCCTCATAGTCACTCATTCCCATTCGTTTTCTTCTTCTGATAGTCGCGCTATGTACGACAACATTTGGCATTCTAGCCCATGCGGAAGCTGTCATTGTTTTGCCGTCAATAGTAAGAAAGAACTTGCCCATAGATGTTCTTGAGTGGCCTCTGAACGTATTACACCCGATACATAAGCACCTTAGATTACCTTCGTTGTTATTCGTGACGTCTTCATCTATATGATCAATATGGCATGTTTTCCAATTTACAGGATCGCCACATAATTCACAGTAATCTGCTACACCATTAAACGTATTGAAATAGACAAGTCTATGCTCGTACACGTATCCGCGCTTATCTGCAAGTGGGTGATCTGGTTCGTGCAGCGATTGATAACCAGCCGGATTATTTATCCTGTATGCTTTTTTCCGGTTATGTTTGCTAGGGTCTCTTGATTCTTTCTTGTGATAGTAACCATTCCGCATAAATCTGAAATAATGCTTTTGACAAACCTGTTGCTTTTTATACGCGGCTTCACGGCCGCATCCATCAATCTTGCATTCCATAAATCACCTGTTACATAAAACTTACATGTAACAATTATAATCCATGCTTTTTATTAAATCTATACACTTCTCGCCTTGCTCGTTTATTAAACACTTTCTTTAATCTTGCCAAGTATTCAATATCATATCTCACTAATTCATTTTGACATTCAAGCCAGTCAACCCGATCAGCGCCTAATTTCTTTATTAGCCTTATACGATATTCCAACAAGTTACCGCTAAGTACAGAATTACAGGTCGCACAGCTAGCATGAATATTGAACGTGTTGAATCTTAATGAGCTACAAGCGCCAACGCTGCGATAGTGAGAAGCATGTCGTTGATGTTGTCCGTTATCTGGCTTGTCACAGCTTATACAAGGCTTTCCGGCATCTCTGGCTCTGATATATGAATTAACGGCTGCCTGAGCTTCCTTGGCCCATTCTGAGCGCGTTTTGTGTTTCTCTTTAAATTCTTTCTTAGCCTTCCGGTTTTCTTTCTTCTCGGTCTTGATGCTTTCTTTCTTGGCTGATTCGCCGTCGATAATTGCACATTTAATGCTACAGGTGCGAGCGAGTGTATTGGGTGGCGTGAATTTCTCCTGACATACTTTACAGGGTTTCTTCCTTGCTGGCTTAAGGGCTGTTTGTTTCATTGTGGTAGGGGTAGATTCATGCCTAAATCATGGCCTATCTCTACAGTGCCATCGATTAGCAAAGAATAACCATGACGCTTTTCGGCTTCTGAGCTTGGTATCTGCTCCAAGTCGTTACCATCTAAATCTTTAACGATCTCAACGCCCATTATTTTAACCTTGAGAATGTTTTTCATCTCTAACGGCGTATAGCCCAATTCTTTAGCCATGATGTTTATCAGAACATGCCAGAATCCTCTCTGAGCTGCCGTCTTGTCGTGTTTATAGTCTTCTATGGTAACTTGGCATATATGATCACCCATAAGCCTTTGTACTTCATTTAAGGCGCGTTTCTTTGATAGGACAGAATTAACGACTATGACTAGCTTATCCATCCTTAATGCTTTGCGCCATTCATATCTGCTTCTATAGCGTCCGCAATATCTCTTAGCGCAGCAACTAGAAATTCAGCATCATCATCAAGACAATGACCAACGACAACACCTTCATCAACATCTAAAAAAAATGTAGGAGTGCCGTCAATGCCTATCGAGACTTGAACTTTGTCTTTTATATAATCGCTAAAATTATCATAAGAAACAATATCTTTATTTATTTTCATTTTATTTCACCTTTTATCTGTTTGCATAAATTCCAAATCTTCATTTTCCATTCCTCGCCATAAATACTTGCTCTATGCTTAAAATCCGCCATCATCAAGCCTGATTCATCCCTATACAGCTTCATAGCATATTGGTGGCTGTGAAAGGCTCGCTGTTTTTGCATTCTTTCGTCGGTTGTCATTAGAAATATGGCTGCTCTTTAATATATTTAATAGCCGATTCTTTAAATGTTTCAGTAAACAATATAATACCGCCGTCTTTTGTGTGTTCGATATTAACAACGTGCAAGCTGTCTTTAGCTGATGTTCCCGTTGTTGCATTTTCAGGCCATATTAACACTTTGCTACTATCCACAACTCACCTCTTAATATTGGAGCGGCGGGCGGGAATCGAACCCGCGTCTTTAGGGTGGAAACCTAATGTCTGAACCACTAGACGACCTCCGCTTTATATGGCGACAACCAGCTACCCAATGCGCTACACATTGTTAAAAGGTGGTAGCTGGTTGCCATAAACTTATTTATTCGCCGTCATCATCAAACCAGACAGTAACATAAGCGGCTGGCGGAACAAATACGCCGATACCGTGAATTGCCTCGCATTTATAATTCGATTCAAAGTCACAGCTTGCAAACTTTGCCGCGTTCCAAATCCACGGCGTAATTAATAATGCTACTACTATTAACATTGTGCTTGTTTTCATTCTCTCTCTCCAATTATACGCCCATAAGGGCGGGTTAATTAATTACTGATTTTGGCAAGTCTCAAAACGGAATATCTTGATCGAAATCATCGCCACCACTAAAAGCCGGTGCTGTATTCTGCTGTTGAGCTGGCTGGCTTTGTTGCCGCCCTGATTGGTTGTTATCAGTTCGGCTTTCACGACTATAAACACCGACCATCAAGCTACTGCCTTTTGTTACTTTTCCGGCTTCCTTGTTCATTTTGGATTGCTTGATATAAAGACCGGCTAAATCTACGCCAATATCCATCAGAATGTACTCACCATTCTCGCCATCTAACAAAGTTCCAATTCTGACAAACTCGCCTTTATCCTGACCTGTTCCACGGTCTTTGTATGTTCCAACTTTTACCACTAAGTCTTTATTCATTTATTTCGCTCCGGTTATTTTCATTAAAGTTTTTTCATTCAGACTGATCATCACACCAACCTCATTGAATTAAACATATCGACTGCATGTTTCTTTGTGACTCTAGCTGCTTGTGATTTTATAAAAGCATCAAATTGACCTCTTGACTTACCAAGTGGCATAGTCGTGGCCTGTTCTTCACTCCATCCAGTATTTAAACGGCTGGCAATATCATTTGTTCTCAGGTGATTGTCATAGTGCAATTTGTGATACTCGACAAACCATGCCGCCGTGCGGCTGACTTTTACAGCTTCGCCATTTTCAAACACATAGCCTTCTAGCTTCCGGCCTTCTTTCTTTCCGTAATTGTTGCAAGTGTTTTCGGGTTCTTTTATATCAAGATAACTTTTCATATTAAGTACCACGTATAAGCCATTTTTCCAGTAACAGAGCATTTACGCTTATCGCCTTTCATGGACTTGAGCGAGTCAGGGAGTCGCTTGTGTAGAAGATCGTTATCAATGCCTGTAATTATCGATAACTCGCGGCTAGTAAAGCCCTGATGAGCTTCAAGCACCTTTTCAGCTATCTGGACACCTTTTAATCGAGTTCCATCTTGGCTTATGGTCATATCTGCCATGTAGCTAGTAATTGGATCGCTATTTCTTGATGCTGGTGTAAAGTTCATTATTAATCTCCACAAAAACAAGGTATTGTTTCATCATCTTCAAAAACGAATAGTGATGGCTGCTCTAATGCTAATCTCTTCATTTCTTTATAGCTTGGTTGATCTGCTCTAAAAAAAGCGCCTTTTCCAACATCTTCACTAAGCTCAAGCTCAAGCTCAATCCACCAATCTGCCAGCTCTGGGCGCTCTCTGATAATGCTTTGTTTTTTGCTGTATCCTTTTAAAAAACATAAATCACAATTACCCCAATCTGTTACACCTTTATTATTTGGTAGATTCAAATCAAAATCCTGAGTATTCCAGAAATTATAAACGTCTATAGCAGAAACACCGTCAAGATATAATGGCAAATATCTTTCTTGTCCGCTTTCTATGGTGTTGTGCATTTTAGAGGCTCTGCGTTGCTCATCCGCTCTTATGCCGATACATCCAATATATGGCGTTTCAAAATTACAAATATCTTTCAAGTATTCAGATATAGCGCGTATTTTCAGGTCTACAGTGCAGAACCTCGCCACAGGATTCGGTGCATATCGCCTAGCCTTAACCAGCGATCTAAACGGCTCACCATTTCTGCTTGCGGTCTCATAGCTCACTATTTTTGTTTCATAAACAAATTTGTTTTTTTCATCTTCTCTTGATGTCCTTGCGAACCTTTCCAGCCAGACAATATCAACGCCCCATTTATCTCCGCACTCTTTAACAAAATCTAATGTTTGAGGCATTTCTTTGCCTGTATTAGCAAAACAGATTTTTATATAATCTGGAAGTTTATTATTATGAGCTTCTAATATTTTCCATAGCATAAATCCAGATGTTCTCCCGCCACTAAAACTTATCACTGCTGGCTCATCTATAAAATACGGATTCATTATCTCGCTCCTGTTAACCAATTATTAATCGGACATTGTTTGTGCTGTTTGATCATCTTAGCCTCGACAGATTTCTTGCTGTCTGACTTGCCGTATGTATCTTCATACCATTTGATAAACTTTGCCCGACTCTTTTCTGTATGCTTGGCTTTCGACTTCATCGCCCATTCATACTTTTCCCGATGCTCTCTCATGGAAATCGGGATTAGGTATCTTGATACCGCTTTAACACCGAATATCTTTGCAATCTTTTCTAAGCTTAACCCGTCCTGCATGTGCAATCGTCTTGCCTTATCCCTTGTTTGATAATCGTAAGAGCCTTTCATTTGCTGAACATATCCTTAGTTTTGTCGCAGCGGTCAGGTAATTCCTTCACCTCTCCCTTATCATCAACGGAGTTAATTAGCTCACGCTTGTCGGTCTTAGTGTTAGCGAATGCCTGAATAGCTGGCCAGTCAATATCGTAGCAGCGTATCTCATGGCGCTTAAGCCCTGCTTCATCCTTGCGGGCTTTGAAGTCGCGTTGAATTTGTTTGTTAGTTTTAGGCATTATTTGAGGCCAAGTATTTTTCTTGCTGATTCAGGCCAAAAAGTATCACTTCCCCATCCATCTGTTTCGCTTTCCATTTTATAGCAGCGGATAATTTCACCATCTATCTCAAGTTCCGGCGTTGCCCACGTTGATGCAAGATAGCAATATTGTTCATCAGGTATCTTGCCATCACGAAATATTGTTCCGCCGGTATATTCCCAATCACTAGCAAGTCCAGCGCTTGCGTTCAAAGCCCCGCTTTCTTTGATTAGCGTAGCGGCTCTGTCCCAATCAAACACCATTGATTCCTTACCTCGATTTGCTTCACCCTTCATAAATGCCTGCATCGAATCCATCTTCATACTCCTGATTTATTGTTAATGTGCTTCTAGATTAAATCATTACCGGAAACATTACCAATTAATAATACCTATCATTCCCTCTGGTTGTATTGGGTTTGTTAATCGTTAAAGAGATTCACTAGCGAGTCTTCCAGTTTTCTTGATATGAGATAGGCCGACTTCAACGACCTTAGTAATATTTGCTTTTTCACACAATGAAACAGCTACCGCCTCACTTTCTGATCTTGCTATAACAGCATGGCTCAATGAATAACCGTTGTTATATTCTTCTACTTGATATATAAAATATTTGCTCATAATCTTCTCTCTTATTGGTTGGTTAAACGTTTTTTGTGTTCATGCAGGCTCTGATAGCGTTACCAAGGACAGCATCATGTTCTTCGTTATCATCAACAAATGCGATAGCCTCTGCACAAGCATGGCGCGTTATTTTGTCCTGTTCTTTGAGGGCTTTGATAATCAGCTCCGTCATACTTATATCAAATGTATTAATATTAAGATTATGAAAATCCTTAATAACATTTTTAGCTCTTTCTTCTGCTGTTTTCATATCTACCTCTGCTAATATTCTCGCCCTTATCTCACTTCTTAGGCGGTTACGGGTGTTACATGCCAAGCTTCTTTTTCATTTCAGCCAGGCAATCCTCAGCGACCTCTGGTGTTGCTTTCTGGGTTAGCTGTCGATCTCTGGGAATATAATCTTTGTAAGCGGCTGATTTATGCTGCCATGATTCGCCCTCACCTTTGCAGCACTTAACGAACTCAGGAGCGCTCGGAGGCCAATCTTCTAGCCAACCATCAAGGCCGCGCTTAATATCGTCACCTGAGAGACCTGAGAGCTGCTCAGACCATTCTTTTATGGCTGTTTCTTCAATGCCTTGCATAGCTGATACCCATTTATGCCCGTATCGAGCTTGAAGCTTCTTAAATAGCTCAGTTGTCCAGTGTTGCGGTAAAGCCGTTTTCTGCGATGTCTCTGGCTGCGATTTCGTCGAGCTTGTCGCTGAATTGTTTTGCTTTTGGGGTGCTAGTTCGTTGATTTGTTTCATTTGCCTTTTCCTTATTTCGTGAGTTCCAGTTGCTTACAGCAGCCTTCCAGTTTTTCATTTTGGTTTTGCCGACCATCCAGCCGTTAGATTCGTAATGATTTAAAAACCGTTCAGCATCAACTTGATATTGTTTTTCGAGAATATAGGATTTGATCTCATCAAGAGAGGGCGGGGTAAATTTTTTTACCCCCTTCTTTTGAATTTGTTTGGTTTTGGTTATTGGTTCTGGTTCTTGGTTCTGGTTACGAACACCTGTTGACTCGCTGTTGAACACCTGTTGAACACCTGTTGAACTTGATTTGTCTTTATCTTTCAGTGCTTTACGCGCCTTTGCGGATGCCTTGCCTGCTTTAGACTTGTTTTTATTGTTACGCTGATATTCTTTTATAATTTCATTGCAACGATTATGTTCATAGCCTTTTTCTGTTAAAATGAAGTATTCGCGCAACACCTGTTGAACGGCGTATATTTGAATCTCGTCATCGGCTAGTATTTTTTTGCAAAGATATTCGAGGTCATCAATCAGAGGTTTTTCAGAATCGTAATATAATTCGATAAGGTCGCGGTAAATAGATCGCTCTATACGCGTTAGATGACGTGTAGCATTGTTGAAATCACCTATATGGTGAGGGTAGTAGTTCATAATTAAGCCCTAGTTGTATGCCCTAAGAATTGAGAACGCTGGCAATCAGGGCAATGACTGTCCTTTGGTGATCAAGCCAAAGTAAGCACAGCGCGTTTATTTCAATATGATCATTATATCACATTCCTGTTTTGGCTCTAGGTCAATTCAGGATTTTTTATTAATAGTTCTTCATGTAACATTCTGTCGGGAAATCTGCCCCCGCTTCACGGCAGGCGCATATTTCACCGCATGGTTTATCGACTATAACCGATGTTAAAACACCATGTTCAAGTGCCATCTCTTGAATATCATCACCAGAAAAATCATTGCCTTCACCGGCCAGATAAATCAAATCGTTTACAAAGTTTATTAATCGTAATGTACTATCACTCACAATCTATCTCCTGATTAACATCAAGTTAGGGTGTTTATTCTTCAACTGATAACACTTCCGCGTCATAAGTAGATTCAAATCCGCATTCAGCAATACCTACAGCTTTATTTAGTGCTTCATCTTCTGATTCTGCTTCAACGGTTACAATATCACTGTGTTTTTCAGTAATCTTAACCCTATATGTTTTTTTATCGCTCATAACCTCTCCTATCAGTTGTGGTATAATTAAACTACGAATTCGTTTCTTTCTTTATGGTTTTGGTGTGGTGCTTAAATTCGCAATTGCTACATTTTTCACCTTCGTATACTTGCTCGTCATCACAACCATAGCACCAGAACCGACCATCACTTTTTGGAGACATTCTTTTTTCACGATTTGATTTGCGGTATTCTTCACTCATCCTCTATCTCCTTCTCAGTGTTATAATGGGTTTAATAAACTGCTCTTTTACAGTTTGGAATATTTATCATTGAACCATGTGGCGATTCTTTGTTGAGCTGCTTCGTCAACGTCGCCATAGTTGGTAAAATGCTCAAGCACTTGAGCCAGCCCAGATAGACAATTCAATTCGTCATCATCATAAACCAGTTTTATTTCTAACTTTAATTCGTCACTCATCTCTTCACCTTTACTGTTTGTTAGGTATGCAGCACTTTTTAAATTTCTTACCGCTATTACACGGACAAGGCTCGTTACGGCCAATTTTTCTACGGCCTACATACTTATATCCTTTGCCTTCTGCACTGGCGACAGCTTCATCCATACGAGATTCAAATTCTTTCCTCGACTCTGAAACCTCGCGCTCAAAAATCTCTCTGGCATTCGGCAGATCTTCATCATCCATAAATTCAGGTTTATATTCTTGCATCTCATCACCTCATGTTGTTAATAGTATGGTTGGTCTTTAATTGCTTCGATAGCAAAATCTTTAATGTCTTTCATGTACTCGGCCTGAGTGTAAGTTTTAAGCTCCATTTCACCGTCGCCACTAAAACTGATTTTTACCATAGCGCTACCGCCTGATGCTGTAGTAGTGAAAACATCTGTAAACTTATCAGCCATCCTCATTCCCCTTGCTTGTGTCGGGTGTTCCATGCTTTGATAGCCGCGTCTTCAGTTGCGAATTCATAAACCATGTCGCCATAGTAATCGGTGGTTTCGTCAATACCTAAAGTACAAAAACAATCATCATTCTCACATCTAACACCATAATCAGTCTCGGTATATTTGCCTTTTCCCGCCGCATTGTAATGCCTGTGATTGTCTTCTACGTATGCAGTCGATCCACAAAACGGACAGGGTAAAAGCTCAGTCTCTTTGGTCATTTCCTGCGGGTTATCTATACAGATGTCACTAAAAAAATTTTTAAAAATGCAATCAGAACATTCTTTCTGGCCTAGATCACCAATAACCAAATCTTTTCCGCAACTTGTGCATTTTGTCCCCATCATTCACTCTCTCCAGTAGGTAGGGGCAGGAACGATTTAACTTTTTTATGTAAAATTGAACCATGTCCGATAGATGTCAGCTCGTTAATGTTTAAATAATCATCAATCTCTTTCATCAGGTCGAGCATACCTTTCGCGGCTTCGTAATGGGCGATAAGGCCAGCTATAGCGGTGTCATCATCAATCCCAAGCTCTAATAAAACACCATTCCAATCAGCTTGCTTGAATTCAGAGATAAACCGATCAATATTTTCAGTAATTTCTTTATTATCATCAATCATTTGTTGTCCTCGCGGGCGCTGCCCTTGCTCATTATGTAAGCCTTAACGATTGCCATTTCACTTCTCCAATTCAGGCAGACTATCTAAAATAGCTTTCTGCTCTTTCATCTTTAACTCATAAGTAAGTATGTATTTACAGCGCACAGCTTCAAGTTTAGGGCTCATTTTTAGCCCTTCCATATCAGCATAGTACTTATATAGATACTCGGCCTCAGAGTCGCTTAGGTTTAGGCAGATGATCATTTCTTGCATTTCCTTTGCTGCTTCATCCGATGTTTGTTTTCTGCAACCAAATAATCATGCAATTCTTCTATTTTTTTAATGCCGGGGTCGCCAGTCATGGCCTTGACGCTTTCCAGCCATCTAACCGAATAACCCAGATCATTAGATATTTCTTTCATAGACCGGCTTGATTTTTTAAGCAAATCGACAGTAATAGAGTAAACGCTCATATTTCACCTTTTTTGTAGTATGTCTTATATCCTAATTCATTGCATCATAAAAGTAAAGCAGAATGTCGCATTAAATAAATGCTAAATAATGTTGACAATCAAATATAGCTATGCCTATAATTACCCATCGAATCAATAAAGACAGGACAAGCCAATGAAAACTAAAACAGCTATATGGATATTTAAATCAGTTATTGTGATGTGGATAGTTAGCGCTGCGTGGTTGGCCTGCGACATATTAGACAGCTATGATTTTGAGTGGCCTGCTTATGATAAGCATATCGAAAACTCGAAGAAGCCTTTTGAAAGTAACGGCAACAGAAGAAATAGAGGGTGGGAATGATGGAATGCTTAAATGGTACTTGGTGGGTTCCGATACTTTCGATATTTTTTATTGTTTCATGTTTATCGATTGGAACAGCGATAAGCTTAATATTCTTTCCTGATTGGAATGGAGAAAAGCAATGAAGTTATTACCGATAGTGGAAGGGTGTAAGGCTGTGTTTGTTAACAGCAAGGCAGGAAATGACGGCAAATCCTTAGTAATAGAGGGTGGTAATCATGACGTTATTAAATAATAAAGAGATTGATAAGTGCTTGAAAAAAATGGCAAAGGCAGCAACAGAGCTAAATAAACAGCTTTCTATTTTATACGATCATTGTGATGAGCAATATGGATGCACACCTAGCGATATTGATAATGATGATTTTATCGACAAATGCACAGGGTCAGGGGGTCGCTGTGATGGCATGACATCAATCGAATTTCATCAATCGATGATAGAAAGCTTGAAAATTCACAATGCAGGGGCGTGATAATGAATTTCTCAATAGAAATAGCTAACGCTAAACATTTTATCTAAAGAAACGAAGTAATAGCGCATTATCACACTGATGTATTAGACGTTGCTTATTTCGATAAACTTGAGGCTAATAACCAAGCATTAAGAGAGGCAAAAAAGGTCTTTGAATTAAACGCAGAATACGAAAAGCCAAACCCTAATCGGGTGAGCTGTTTAGTAAAACATCAAGCAAGTTAAAAGGATAGGGTAATGAAATATTTTACAGTTGAATTTCCAGACGGTGAGACTTGGGGTGTTCCGATCTCTTATATCGTTGGAGCTTATAGTGCGCATAAGAGCCATTATGGTGAGTTTGTGTTACTTGAAGAAGTTGAAAAGCACTTAATGGACAACCCAGAAGATATGGCTGTTTTTGTTCAGGAAGAATTAACGTGGCGAAATGTTCAAAACAACGCAGTAAAACTTTATACACGCGCTCGCAATTTCGCAGAAGAATGGAGCAATGGAAAATGGGAGATATTCGACGATGAGTAATGTAATAAGTAATTGTTGCAGCGCAAATCCAACATGCCAAGATGACATAGAGCGCGATCAATGCCCTAAATGCTTGGAGCATTGCGAATGGCTGGATGAAGACCAGCTAATAGCAGAAGATCGGGCTGATTTTGAGTATAACTTTAAAAAAGAAACGACAGGTGATTTATGACAGATCAAGTGAGTAAAGATAATCTAAAATTATGGGATGACGTTAAAACACCAGACCCATCATATACAAAAGGCTTTACCGGCGCTGGTGGATTTTCTGGAACATCGGTAAATGGTGTTTATACGGTTCGTCAACTAACAGAGCATTTCGGCAAAATCGGTTCAGGATGGGGTTATGAAATTATTGATGATGATTTTCATAACGGGCACACTGTTTTTAATGAGCAAGGTGATTCGGTTGGTCTTGTGTCGGTGCATACACTAAAAATTAATTTCTGGTATATGGAAGCTGGCGAAAAGAAGTCGTTTCAGCAATATGGGCATACACCATTCATTACCTACAGCAGGAAATTCAAAAGTATGTCTACTGATACGGAGTATGCTAAAAAGTCGCTTACAGACGCAATCAGTAAGGCCGCTTCATTGCTCGGATTTAATGCTGATGTGTTTATGGGTAAATTTGATGATCGTGATTATTTGCAAGAAGTCGTCGATGATTATGATATTAAAGAATCTGATGACAAAGTTCAGACAGCGATAGACCAGAGACAAGAGTATGAAAAACTATTTAAAGATAATCTGGCATTAATTAAAACAGCCGTCGGCATGAATGAGTTAGAAAAAGTGTTTGCATCCATTGTGCGTAAGTCAAAACGCAGGGGTGATGATGACGGCATTCGTAAATTAACAGACGCTAAAGATAAGCGTAAAAAAGAACTATCAGAAAAGGATAAAAAATAATGACTCAATTACACAAGCTATCGCATGAGATGGAAAAAGTTAAGGCGCTTTTTGGTGACGACGTACCGGCTGAGGCGATTAATGATACCCTTGAGGGGCTAAATCTTGAGTTTAAAGACAAGGCCGAAAAGATGTTGTTTTTAGTCACTAACATGCAGTCGGACTCTGATCAGATTGAAAATGAAATCAAGAGATTAACGGACAAAAAACGGAAGATTACCAATAGTCAAAATCATTTAAAAGAATATTTACGCTCAAACATGGAAGCCACTGGCATTGATAAAATTGAATGCCCGCTGTTTAGAATAACACTGAAAAAAGCATTAAAGGTGGTTGTTATTGATGACCAAGACGATCTTGATGATGAGTTTATTAAGGTTGATACTAAGATTACAGCCGACAAAACAGCTATCAAAAATGCAATCAAGGAAGGTCGTGAAGTAGTGGGCGCACATCTTGAAGATGGAAAGCGAGCGTTGCTAATCAAGTAACCCCAATCCGACGGCAAGCGGTATATCTTGCCACCCTGTCGAGAGCTTAGGCTCTCTTGTGTTGAGGTCGGTATCTCCTACCGGCCTCCTTTTTGATTTGTCCGTGTTGTGTCCATTTGTCACAACACTGT
>Ga0316205_10001027_pt1 | contig 39551 bp, 35 predicted proteins | sample 3monthpyrite_MG_FD_204941 | JGI IMG/M metagenome (GOLD analysis project Ga0316205, IMG submission 204941) | Microbial mat bacterial communities from mineral coupon in-situ incubated in ocean water Damariscotta River, Maine, United States -... | ecosystem: Environmental > Aquatic > Marine >...
GCGTATCTCCTGAGTATGCATCGCGTGGCAAAGGTGATGCGCGACAAGGGCCATCCGAACGCCGCACCTGACGAGGCTTGCTGGGATCTGATCGAAGAGGGCGTCTATCTTGACGGCAACGCGACCCTCGATGTGGCCATGGCGCTGTTTGACAAGACTGGCACGAATTTCATTCCGGTCGTGACTCTTGGCGGCGAAGATCAGCCGCCCGAACTATGGGGTGCGCTGTTTCAGGTGGATGCGCTCAGGGCCTTCAACCGCGCGCTGGCCAAAGTCAGCGAGGAAGAGCACAGCTGAGGCGCAGGCCCGGACAGGAGGGGTGCTCAGATACGCTCCACCTTCACGTCGTCACTGGCAAAGAAAGCCAGGTGTCCCTTGATCCGGGCCGCGTCTTCGTTGGGGGTCTCGTAACTGCAAGCAGCATTCTTGAGCGTCTGGTTCTTGGTCACGATGGAGAAATAGCTGGCGTCGCCCTTGCGCGGGCAGTGCGAGCTGTGATCGGTCTCGTCCAGCAGGGCCATGGCGATGTCGCCGCGCGGGAAATAGATGACGAAGGGCTGGTCGCCCTCGGTCAGTTCCAGCGCCCGGGTGCTTTCGGCCAGCACCGCGCCGCCCGCGCGCACGGTCCATGTGCCTGGTGCCTTGCGGATGGTGATCTTGGTCATTTGGATGTCCCTTTCCTGTCGGTTCGCGCGCAAGCCTGCCCGCGCCGCGTGTCGATGCTATGTCAGATGGCCTGGGTTGCTCGTTCGAGCCAGGCCCTCGTGATCTCGCTCACCAGTGGCCCGATCTTGTCCAGACAGCGTTCGTGGTAGGTGTTGAGCCACGCACGTTCGGCCGTGCTCATGATCTCGGGCACGATCAGGCGACGGTCGATAGGCACGAAATTGAGCGTCTCGAAACAGAGCTTGCCGGTCTGATCACCGCCCGGAAGGGGCTCGGCCTCGCGCACCACCAGCAGGTTCTCGATCCGGATGCCGAATGCGCCTTCGCGGTAGTAGCCCGGTTCGTTCGAGACGATCATGCCGGCCCGCAGCGGCACCTCGCTGATCCGGGCCAGGCGCTGGGGGCCTTCATGGACACACAGATATACGCCGACGCCGTGGCCGGTGCCGTGGTTGTAGTCCATGTCGTTGAGCCAGAGCGGATAGCGCGCCAGAACATCGAGATCACGGCCCGCCAGCCCCCTGGGCCAACGCGCGCGGCTCATGGTGATCATGCCCTTGAGGACGCGGGTGAAGGCCGTGCGCTCGACATCGCCCGGCGTTCCGACGGGCAGGGTACGGGTGATGTCGGTGGTGCCATCGAGGTACTGACCGCCGCCATCCAGAACCATCAGGTCGCCATCTTCTAGTGTCCGGTTGCTGATCGTGGTCACCCGGTAATGGGCCAGTGCGCCATGCGGGCCGGAGCCCGCAATCGTGTCGAAGCTGATGTCCAGAAGATGTCCGGTCGCGCGGCGGCACTCTTCGAGCCGGCGCACCACGTCGATCTCGGTGATCGTGCCGGGGCTTTGGGCGTCATACCAGCTGAGGAATTCGCAGACCGCGGCACCGTCGCGCAGATGCGCGGTGCGGGTGGCGTCGATCTCGGTCTCGGTCTTGCAGGCTTTGGGCAGGATGCACGGATCGTCGCCCCATTGATGCGCCACCGAGGAGGCGTCAAGCTCCTGCACCACCCAGACCGGCACGCTCTTGGGGTCAAGCCGCACCGGGCCGGTCAGGCTGTTGAGCGCGGGGCCGAAGGCAACCGTCGGGCGGATCAGAACCTCGGGGCCCAGATGCGCGCGCACGGCGTCGCTCAGCTTCCCGGCTTCGACAAAAAGCGTCACGTTGCCCGTTGCGTGCAGGATGGCAAAGGCGTGGGCGACCGGGTTGCGGGGGATGTCGCGACCGCGAATGTTCAGAAGCCAGGCGATGGAATCGGGCAGGCTGAGCACGGCGGCTTCCTGGCCTGCGACACGCAGTTCCTCGCCCAGGATCGCGCGTTTCTGCGCATGGGTCAGACCGGCCAGAGCGTCCGGGTAGGCTGTGATCTTGCCGACCGGCGGACCGGGCCGGTCGGCCCAGATGCGGTCCACCAGGTTTTCGCAGGGGACCAGGGTGACGCCACTGCCCTTGAGACCCTTGTCCATCTCCCGGATATGGTCGGGCGTGTGGAGCCAGGGATCGAACCCCACACGGCCACCGGCGGGCAGATGCTCGCGCAGCCAGGCCGCGGGTTTCACATCGGGCCAGTCGACGGGGGTGAAATGGTCTGTGTCGACCTGCACCTTGACCTGAACGCGGTAGCGACCATCGACAAAGACGCCCGCCTTGTCCGCCAGCGCGATACAGAACCCCGCCGAGCCGGTGAACCCCGTGAGCCAGGACAGCCGCTCATCGCCCGGGGCGACATACTCGCCCTGATGCGCATCGGCCCGCGGCACGAGGTAGCCGGCGAGCCGTTGCGCGGCCATCGCCTTGCGCAGTGCCGCCAGGCGCGCCGGACCCTGAGACGGGTTCGCGGTTTCGGTGAAACTCTGAAACATTCCATTTCCCCCGGGCGGGTGATCCTTGGCACCCGAACCTGCGCAGAAGACCAGACGGGGGGGAGGCGGGTCAAGTGAATCCTGTCCCGCAATCGTGCCTGGAAATCAGCTGGCCCTGCGGATGCCCATGAAGCGGGCGCGGGCGCGCGGGTCGCTGTCAAAGAGCGCGGCAAGCTGCTCGGTCATGGCCCCTGCCAGTTGCTCGACATCCGTGATGGTCACGGCGCGTTCGTAGTATCGCGTCACATCGTGGCCGATACCAATGGCCAGAAGCTCGACCTGGCGGCGTTTCTCGACCATGGCGATCACGTCGCGCAGGTGTTTTTCGAGATAGTTGGCGGGGTTTACCGACAGGGTTGAATCGTCCACAGGTGCTCCGTCCGAAATCACCATAAGGATCTTGCGCGCCTCGCGCCTTGCGATCATGCGGCGATGCGCCCATTCCAGCGCCTCGCCGTCGATGTTTTCCTTCAACAGCCCCTCTTTCATCATCAGGCCCAGATTGACCCGGGTCCGGCGCATCGGTGCATCGGCGGATTTGTAGATGATGTGTCGCAGATCATTGAGCCGCCCGGGCAGTTGCGGGCGGCCTTCGTTCAGCCAGGTCTCGCGGCTTTGCCCGCCTTTCCAGGCGCGGGTGGTGAAGCCGAGGATTTCGACCTTGACGCTGCACCGCTCCAGCGTGCGCGCCAGGACGTCGGCGCAAATGGCGGCGATGCTGATTGGCCGCCCGCGCATGGAGCCGGAATTGTCCAGCAGCAGCGTCACGACGGTGTCGCGGAATTCGGTGTCTTTCTCGACCTTGAAGCTGAGCGGCGTGGTGGGGTTGGCGACCACGCGGGCCAGGCGGCCTGCGTCCAGAATGCCCTCTTCGCGGTCGAACTCCCAACTGCGGTTCTGTTGTGCCTGAAGGCGGCGTTGCAGCTTGTTGGCCAGACGGCTCACCGCGCCCTTGAGCGGTTCAAGCTGCTGGTCGAGATAGGCGCGCAGACGCTCCAGCTCGGCCGGTTCGGCCAGCTCTTCGGCGGGAACCTCTTCGTCGAAACCGGTGGCGTAGACCATATAGCCTGGATCCGCCTCGGAGACCGGGGGCGGGGCGGGCGGCTCCATCGGGGCTTCGCCCTCGGGCAGCTCGGTATCCTCGCCGCTTTCCTCATCGGCCATCTCGTCCATCGAGACCTGGGCCTGGGCGTCGTCCTGGGTATCGTCCTGGTTCTGCTCGGCGTCGGCGTCGCTGTCCTCGGGGTTGCTGTCATCGTCGCCGGTGCTGTCGGGCTCGTCCTCCTCGTCTGTATCCTGCTCGGCCTCGTCCTCCTGGTCGTCATCTTCGGCATCCGGGTCATCGCCCAGCTGATCGCCATAGCCCAGATCGTCGATGATCTGGCGCGCGAATTTGGCGAACTGGCTCTGGTCGGCGAGCATGTCCTGAAGGTTTTCCAGCGTACCGCCCGCCTCGGCCTCGATGAACCCGCGCCAGAGGTCCATGACGTTCTGCGCACCGGGCGGCATGTCGCGGCCCGTGGCGAGGTGGCGGATGAGATAGCCCGCGGCGGTGGGCAGGGGGGCCTCGGCGGCATCCGTGATGGTCTCGAACCCCTGACGGCGCGCCTCGGCCTCGATCTTGACATCGATATTGGAGGCGGTGCCGGGCATGGTGCGCGCGCCCACGGCCTCGCAACGCGCGGTTTCCATCGCCTCGTAGAGGTCGCGCGCCATCTGGCCGGGGGGGCAGTACTTCGCATAGGTGGCATCGTCGTGGTACTTGTGGCGCAGCGCCAGCGCATCCGCCGTGCCGCGCGCCATGAGAACCTCGTCGCGGGACATCCGGCGGCTGACCTGCGGCAGGCGCACATTGTCGCCACTGATCCCCGCCGGATCGACCGAATAGGTGACGGTCAGGTCGCTGTCATCGGCCATGACCTTGGTGGCGTCGGCCAGCGCCTTCTTGAACGGATCAGCAGGGTTGTCGTTGGTTTTTTTCATAACTTCACGATGGTCAGGGTTTTCGTTGGAGGCAAGTCAGTACTTGGCGGCCAGTGATTGGCAGATAGCTTTGTCTCGTTGATAGAATGCTCTGTTTGGTAGCAGGCTCGGCACGACCACGGCGCCAAACTCATCCAAGTAAGCTTGCGTCCAATTGACTTTGGATCGCGTTGCAGGCAGCGCCAATTCTGATGGCCAATTGAATTTTTCAGCTTCCTCTTCGTTTTGTCCGTAGACTGGATTGGATGCAACAATCGTACGATACACGGTCACTGCAAGGGTAAATCCGGCGCATCTTTCAAGTTTTTCTTGATCGCTCCGATTGTCAGACCAATCAGTAAGGACATCCAGATTCTCATGTGTTGCTGACTGGGCCAAAGCGGTCTGCGAACCCAGTGCAAAAGCGAGAAACAGCGCTGCGTAGTTCGTGTGAATTCTCACCCCAAACTCATGCTCGCAGCACTCTCCGGCAGTTCCTCGTCAAAGCATCGCTGGTAGAACTCGGCCACGGTCTGGCGCTCCAGCTCGTCGCATTTGTTGAGGAAGGTCAGCCGGAACGCATAGCCCACATCGCGGAAAATCTTGGCGTTCTGGGCCCAGTTGATCACCGTGCGGGGGCTCATCACCGTGCTGAGCTCGCCGTTCATGAAGGCGGTGCGGGTGAGGTCCGCGACCGTCACCATCTGGCTCACCGTTCGGCGGCCATCGGCGGTGTTGAAAAGCGGGTTCTTGGCAATGACGATGGCGGTCTCGGCGTCGTGGCTGAGATAATTGAGTGTGGCCACAAGGCTCCAGCGGTCCATCTGCGCCTGGTTGATTTGCTGGGTGCCGTGGTAGAGCCCGGTCGTGTCACCCAGACCCACGGTGTTGGACGTGGCAAAGAGACGAAAGCACGGGTTCGGCGTGATGATCTCGTTCTGGTCCAGCAGCGTCAGCTTGCCGTCATGCTCCAGCACCCGCTGGATCACGAACATCACGTCCGCGCGGCCCGCGTCATACTCATCGAACACGATCGCCACCGGGTTGCGCAGGGCCCAGGGCAGGATGCCCTCGTGGAACTCGGTCACCTGTTTGCCGTCGCGCAGCTTGATCGCGTCCTTGCCGATCAGGTCGATCCGGCTGATATGACTGTCGAGATTCACCCGCACACAGGGCCAGTTGAGGCGCGCCGCGACCTGTTCGATATGCGTGGATTTGCCCGTTCCGTGATAGCCCTGGATCATCACCCGGCGGTTGTGGGAAAACCCGGCCAGGATGGCCAGCGTCGTGTCGGGATCGAACTTGTAGGTGCTGTCGATCTCGGGCACGCGGTCCGATCGTTCGGCAAAGCCCTTGACCACCATGTCGGTGTCGATGCCGAACACCTCGCGGACCGAGACCTCTTCGGTCGGTTTCGCGTTCATCTCGATGCTACCGTCTGCCATGGGGTTCGTCCTTCGTCTCACGCGCCTTTTCAGGGCCTCGGGATGCAACATAAAGCGATCAAGGGCAAGGGGAAGAATCTCTGGTCTTTGTACCGATACGCCCTAGGTCCATGGGGATGGAAAAGGCGCGACATGTCTGAGCGTGAGGAGATCGAGCGGCTGCTGGCGCAGGTCGCGATGGGCGACCGCGGGAGCTTTGATATGCTGTATGCGCGCAGCTCGGCGAAACTGTTCGGCATTGCCTTGCGTGTCTTGAAGGACCGGGGCGAGGCGGAGGATGTGCTTCAGGAGGTCTATTTGCGCATCTGGGACAAGGCGGGGCAGTACCGCGTCAATGGGCTGAGCCCGATGACCTGGCTGATCACGGTGGCGCGCAACGCGGCCATCGACCGGCTGCGGCGGCGCAAGGTACGTGCGACCGAGGCGGTGGAGGGGCTGGAGGATCGCTTGCGCGATCCGGCGCCCGGCCCCGAGGCGGCGGCGGTGGCCGGGTCCGAGATGCGCAGGCTGAGCGCCTGTTTCGACGAGCTGGACCCCGACCGTGCCACAGCGGTCCGGCGCGCCTATCTGGACGGGGACACCTATGCCGAGCTGGCCACGCATTTTGACGTGCCGCTCAATACGATGCGAACCTGGCTGCGGCGCAGCCTGTTGAAACTGAAGGAGTGCCTCGCGAAATGACCGCCGGGTCCGACAAGGAGGATGACGTGATCCTCGCCGGAGAGTACGCTCTGGGCCTTCTGTCCGGTGGCGCGGCGGAGGCGTTCGAGGCCCGTCTGGCGGTCGAGCCCGAGTTGAGGGCGCTCTATGCGTCCTGGGCCGAGGATTTCGCCGCAATGGTGGACAAGGTGCCAGAGCAAGCCCCGCGCCCGGAGGTTCGCGAACAGATCGAGGCGGCGCTCTTTGGCCGGGCCGTTGGCCGGACCCCTGGCAGGGCTCCGGGGGTCTGGGCGCGCATCGGGCTGGGACGCGGGCTGGCGGTGCTGGCCGTGGCGGCGGTGCTGGCCGCTGTGGTCTTTGGCTCCGGCTTGCTGGAGCGCGGCCCCGTGCCCCCGGTGGCCCCGACCCAACGGGCCGAGATCGCGGCGGAGGATGGCGCCCTGGTCATCGCGGCGGCGTTCGAGCGCACCACCGGGCGGCTGTACCTGTCGCGCTCGGTGGGCGAGGCGCGCCCCGGGCGGGCGCTGGAGCTGTGGCTGATCGAAGGGCAGGGCGCGGTCGTCTCCCTCGGCCTCTTGCCCGATGCACGCGAGGGCGAGATGATCATCGGCACAGCGCTGCGGGCGCGGATGAGCGGCGCGGTCCTCGCGGTGTCGGATGAACCCGCCGGGGGCTCGCCTACGGGGGCCCCAACCGGTGCCGTGCTGGCTACGGGCGCGGTTTCCGACGTCTGATTTCACGTCGGTCCGGAAAAAATCCTGAAAACAGCATCTTGGCGGGTCGTCGAAACTTTTATCGCTCGGTTCTGAAACTCCTGGCGAGACCGGCACGTGACTTCTGGCAGTTCGGGCAATCACGCCCGATATCGACAGGAGGACATCCATGTACAAGATCACCACAAGCGCGCTCACCCTTTGCATTGCCACAGCCGCCACTGCGGACGGCAATCCGGAGGTCGGCGGCGCGGCCATGTATGAAAGCAAGAATATCATCGAGAACGCCGTGAATTCGGCCGACCACACGACGCTGGTGGCGGCAGTCAAGGCGGCGGGCCTTGTCGAGACGCTGCAGGGCGAGGGGCCGTTCACGGTCTTTGCGCCGACCAACGCGGCCTTTGAAAAGCTGGCGGATGGTACGGTTGCGGCCCTGCTCGAGCCCGAGGCCAAGGAGCAGTTGACCAGGATTCTGACCTGCCACGTGGTGGCGGCAGATGCCATGTCGATGGTGATCAAGGGGATGATCGACGACGATGGCGGTGCGCATGTGGTGCCCACGCTGGGCGGTTGTATGCTGAAAGCCACCTATGACGGCGACATGATCATGCTGGAGGACGAAAACGGCCGCATGATCAACGTGACAATCGCGGATGTGGAGCAGTCCAACGGGGTGATCCACGTTGTGGACGGCGTGATCCTGCCCAGGATGTAACGATTATCACGCGATCTTGCGGGGCTGTTTGTTGCAGGGCGGCCCCGCATCCCTCACTCTCATTTCCAAGGTTCCAGAGATCGGGAGGACCGAACCATGCAGAGACGCTCCTTCATCGCGGCCCTGGCCGCCACGGTCAATACCGTGGCCCTGCCGCGCATCCCGTCGGCCCAGTCGGTCGGCTCCTTTCGGGTCACCCGCAGCGACGCGGAGTGGCGGGCCTTGCTGACACCGCTTGAGTACAAGGTGATGCGCAAGGAAGGCACCGAACGCGCCTTCAGTTCGCCGCTGGACAAGAACTTTGCCGCGGGCACCTATTATTGCCGGGGCTGTGATCTGGCGCTCTATTCGTCCAGGCACAAATTCGACAGCGGCACCGGTTGGCCAAGCTTTTACCAGTCGCTGCCGGGGAGTATCGGCACGAAGCCGGATCGCAAGCTCTTCACCGTGCGCACCGAGTGCCATTGCAGCCGGTGCGGCAGCCATTTGGGCCATATCTTCAACGATGGTCCTGCCCCGACGGGCAAGCGGCATTGCCTGAACGGTGTGAGCCTGGTGTTTCGCGGGGCCTGATCCGCAGGAGTGGCTGCGCCACGCAGGTTTGGTTTGCAGGGGGCTTAGCCCCGCCGCGAAAACGCAATGCGGTTTCACGACTCCCCCAGGATGTATATGCCAATATAATAAAGGGTCCCGGGCCGCAGGACCTACTTGAAATTGCGGCTTTGCTTGATCTGATCCCAGGCCCATACGACCTCCTGCAACTGCTCTTCCTGAGAGCGGTCGCCGCCATTCATGTCCGGGTGCAGGACCTTGATCAGCTTCTTGTAGGACTTGCGGATTTCGGCCTTGGTCCAGGTGTCCCCGGCCTCGAGGATGTCCATGGCGCGGCGTTCGGTCGGGGGCAGTTTGCGCTGTCCGGAACGATTCTTACCCGGGTTGAGCGTGGCATTGGCCCCCAGCACCTGGTGCGGATCCTCGATGCCGAGCCGCGCCCAGGCCTTGGCCTCGGGGTCGGTAAAGGCGCGGGTTTCGCGCTCCCAGACCTTGTCCTTGGACATCTGGGCATTGAGTTCGGCCTCGGTCGTGCCGTTGAAGAAGTTCCATTTGAGATTGTATTCGCGCACGTGCTGCTGGCAGAACCAGAAGAAATCATCCAATACATCCGGGGCCTTGGGCGCGCGGTACTTGCCCGCCTCGCGGCAACCCTCGTGGTCGCAGACCCGCGTCGAGGTTTCGGATTCGCCCGACATGCCGCGCCGTCCGCGCGGGTTTTTCTTCTTGGCCGATGATACGGACATGTCAAAACCGAAAGGATCGGATTTTGTCATGGATGCCTCCTATGCGAGTCGGAGCAGGGAGTTTAAGCTATGGGCTGGCAATGGGAAGGGCAGAGGCAAAAAAAATGACCCGGGCAGAAGAAATCAGGGCCGCGCTGGAGGCGGCATTCGAGGTGCGCGAGCTGGAGGTGCGCGATGACAGCGAGGCGCATCGGGGGCACGCGGGCTATCAGGAGGGCGGAGAGTCGCATTTCACGGTGCGGCTGCGAGCGCCCGAGTTTGCGGGACAATCACGGATTGCGCGGCACCGGGCGGTACACGCGGCGCTGGGGCCGGAGCTGATCGCGCAAATCCATGCGCTGGCCCTGGATATTGACACCTAGCGGTTAAGCGCGGGTTAAGGGCGTGTCCTCATGGGACTCGGCGTGCCGCTCGGCGGCGTCCGGGCTGTCGGCACCGTCGGTGTGGGACCAGAGGCTTTGGGGCGCGTCTTCGGTGTCGGTCCCGTCGTCCGTTTCCGGCGGCTCGGCGGAGGGCTCGGCGGGGACAACCTGCGGGGCGTCCCGGGGTTCATCAAGGCCCGCGTCGAGCGGACGGCGGAACACGAGCATGGAGCGGTAGACCGTTTGCGAGCCGCGCAGGCCGACGCGCTCCTCGTTGGGCAGGATGTCGGCGCGCTGATAGTCCCAGCCATCGGCGCCCATGGAATTCATCAGCGTTTCCAGCGCGTTGGCAAAACGTGCCTCGGGCGTTTTCACACCCCTGGCCTTGAGCCCCCGGGCGGGCGCGGGGACAACCTTGTATTCGAATATCGGCATTCTCAACCTCACTTGGATCGGCGCAAAATAGGCGGGATACGCAGGGCGTACAAGTCAGGCCTTGCGGCGGATGCCGATCCGGCGGCCCACACCCTCGGGGCGCGGCAGGCGCGCGTGATCGCGGGCCATGGCGCTGATCCGTCCCAGGATGTCGTCGGGCATCGCGGCCACCTTGGGACCATCGAGATTGACATGCAGGGTGAGGCCTTCGCCGGTGGCGGAAATCCAGCCGTCCTCGTGATAGAGCTCCTGGTATGTATGAAACTTTTTATCATCGTGATCAATGAGGTAGAAGGTGGACCTCAACTTGTCCCCAAGCCTGACCTCGCGCAGATAGCGCAGGTGGAATTCACCTGAAAACGTGGTGTGATTGGTGCGCGCGATATAGTCCTCGCCAAAGCCGAAATTCTCGAAGGCCTCATCGGCGGCGCGGTCGAACAGCACCGTGTAGTAGCCCATGTTCAGGTGGTTGTTGTAGTCGATCCAGCCGGGCTCGATCTCGAGCCATTGGGTGAGGAAGGGTTTGGTCATCTATACGGCACTTTCGGGGTTGCGCGCCCCGGTTAAAGGGGCGGGCGTGAAATTGCAAAGCGAAAGCAGGTGTGAGCGGTGCGCACCCGTGGGTTAACGGAATTCGACCCCACCGAACAGAACGTCGGTATTACGTCGGTATTGCGTCGGTATCGCATCTGTGGGCGATTTCAGCGCGGCTGAAGGTAGCGGAGCGGACTGGCGGGAGCGCTGAATGCAGGCAAGCGCCCGATTTCTTCAAAAGATTTCGGACCGAAATCTTTTCAGAAAGACGCGCCAGAGCCCGAGTTCGGCCGACACGATCTGGTTGGCCGCCTTGATCCTGAATTGCCGGAATGCGGGTTGGGCGGCTGCGCGGCGCTTTGAGAAGAGTTTCTGTACCGCCCGGGCCGTTGGGGTCAGGGCGGGGGCAACAATCGCATGGCCGGAACATCGAGTGGCACGTCAAGCCTTGTGGCGGCAGTAGAGCGTACCGCGCAAAGCAACATGTCGTTCACCGCCGAGCGAATGAAAAAACGGGCCGGCTCCACAGATTTTGGGAGGAGCGTGGGACCGGCCCGAAGGTGATACATGCCTCATTCGGGGCATGATTGTTTGCGGCACCGCAAGATCTCTGGGAGGAGCAGTCCTCGGTGCCTTCAATGCCCTCCGGATTGTGGTGGGCAGTGATCCTGTGTCAGGTCACGCGTGCCTGGGGGCCTCAGAGCCCGTCATCGCGATACGTGGCCAGAAATTTCGCGTGCTCGGGAATGTCCTTGCGGGTGATTCCGATCTGCATGAGCTGAGCGTCGTTGAGGCTGTTCAGGACGGATTCCATCCGGCCAATCCGCACCAGCTCGGAGGCGCGCGCAAGGCCGCGCGAAAAGGAACTCACGCTCAAGCTACCGCGCGCCAGAGCAGCCTGGGCCATACGGACCACCACCAGGTCAGGGATCCAGCCTTGTGGGGAAGTTTCGTTTATCTTCAAGGTATTGATCTCCTCAATGGTGCGGCGGCAGCCAACGGAGAAACGCGGGGTATTCCACGTTTTTCGCCCGAAAAACAGGCACCTCTCCTTTCTGTCTGCAGAGATTTTGTGCGGTCGTGTGCCATCGGTTCACTTCATCTTGCTGCGTTGCAGAAGCTGTGCTGCACTGCAGAGATAGCGCGCCTTTAGACGGCCCAGAAGTCCGGGTTTGCGACACAGGGGTATGCCGCTCGGGAAAGGGGAGAGGCAGAGGCAATGGACATCACGGGACAGATGCTGAGTTTCGTCAAGGTCGTCGAGATGGGCAGCATCTCGGCGGCGTCGCGTGCGGATGGGCAAACCCCTTCGGCCGTCAGCAAGCAGATGCGCCAGCTTGAGGATCATGTGGGCCACAGGCTGCTGCACAGGACGCCCGCGGGCGTGGCACTGACCCGTGAGGGGCGGTTGTTCTACGAAAAATGCCGCGCCGTCGCGCAGAGCGTGGCTGAGGCGAAGGCGCACATCACGTCGTTGTCGGATGCGCCCAAGGGGGTGCTTCAGGTCACGTCCAGCGTGGCCTTCGGCAAGGCGCAACTGATGAAGCTTCTGCCCGGTTTCCTCGCACGCTATCCCGAGATCACGCTGTCGCTGGAACTGAGCGACCGCAAGGTGGACCTGGAGGCGGAAAAGATCGACGTGGCGATCAGTTTTGCCGAACAGCAAGCCAATCCGGGCGTGATCACGCGCCGGATCATGAAGAACACGCGTATCCTGGTGGCCTCACCGGCCTTTCTGGCCCGCAGTGGCACGCCCGAGCAATTTGCGGATCTCAAGCGGTTCAACTGCCTGCGCACATCCGACGCCGTGGGGCGCAACGCGTGGCGGGCGGTGTTGAACGGGGCCGAACATGTGGTGGATGCCAATGGCAATTTCGTGGGCAACAGTGCGGATGTGGTGTACCGCGCAACGCTGGCAGGGCTGGGGATTGCGCGGCTGTCATCCTATCTGGTGGCGGACGATCTGGCGGCGGGGCGGCTGGTGCGGGTCCTGCCGGAATACCGTCAGGACCATGCGGATGTGGCGCTCGCCTTTGCCGAGCGGCGCAACCTGTCACCCAAGACCCGCGCCCTGGTGGACTTTCTGGTGGAACAGTTCGCCGGAACGACGCCCGCGACGCGCGGGCGTGTAATCTGACGCGGGGCATCCGCCGCGGTCGGGGCGCGGCAAATGCGTCAGAGCCCGAGTTTGGCCGATATGATCTGGTTGACGGCCTTGGGGTTGGCCTTGCCGCCTGTCGCCTTCATCACCTGCCCCACGAACCAGCCCGCCAGTTTGGGGTTGGCCCGGGCCTTTTCGACCTGGGCGGGGTTGTCGGCGATGATCTGGTCCACGGCGGCCTCGATGGCGCCGGTGTCCGTAACCTGTTTCATGCCGCGCGCCTCGACGATCTGCGCCGGGTCGCCGCCTGTCGTGTAGACGATCTCGAAGACGTCCTTGGCGATCTTGCCGGAAATGGCGTCCGAGGAAATCAGGTCGACGATGCCGCCCAGCTGGGCCGGTGAGACGGGGCTGTCGGCGATGCCCCTGTCGTCCTTCTTGAGGCGGCCAAAGAGTTCGTTGATGACCCAGTTCGCCACCAGCTTGCCGTCGCGGCCCTGGGCGGCCTCGTCGAAAAAGGCGGCATTCTCGGCGTCGGCGGTCAGCACGGAGGCGTCGTATTCCGAGAGACCGAAATCGGTGATCAGGCGGGCCTTTTTCTCGTCCGGGAGTTCAGGGAGCGAGGCCCTGATCTGGTCCACCCACGCCTGTTCGATCTCCAGAGGCAGCAGGTCGGGATCGGGGAAGTAGCGGTAGTCATGCGCTTCTTCCTTGGAGCGCATCGAGCGGGTTTCGTTCCTGTCCGGGTCATAGAGCCGGGTTTCCTGATCGACGGTGCCGCCGCCTTCGACGATGGCGATCTGGCGGCGGGCCTCGAATTCGATGGCCATCTGGATGAACCGCATGGAGTTCATGTTCTTGATCTCGCAGCGCGTGCCGAGATGCGAGAAATCCCCCGAGTCACGGTATTTCTCGTACGCGCCGGGCAGGCAGATCGAGACGTTCACATCCGCGCGCAGGCTTCCGTTCTGCATATTGCCGTCGCAGGTCCCGAGATAGCGCAGGATCTGGCGCAGCTTGGCGATGTAGGCGGCCGCCTCCTCGGGGCCGCGGATGTCGGGGCGCGAGACGATCTCCATCAGGCACACGCCCGTGCGGTTGAGGTCCACAAAGGACATGTTGGGATCCATGTCGTGGATGGATTTTCCGGCGTCCTGCTCCATGTGAATGCGTTCGATCCTGACCAGCCGCGCGATGCCCGGCTCCATGTCCACCAGAACCTCGCCTTCGCCCACGATGGGCTCGTAAAGCTGGGAAATCTGGTAGCCCTGGGGCAGGTCGGGGTAGAAATAGTTCTTCCGGTCGAAGGCGGATTTGAGATTGATCTGCGCGTTGAGACCCAGCCCGGTGCGCACCGCCTGTTCGACGCAGTATTCGTTGATCACCGGCAGCATCCCGGGCATGGCGGCATCGACGAAGGCGACGTTGGAATTGGGCTCGGCGCCGAATTTGGTCGAGGCACCGGAAAACAGCTTGGCCTTCGAGGCGACCTGAGCGTGAACCTCCATGCCGATGACCAGTTCCCAGTCATGTTTTGCGCCGGCGATGGTTTTGACCTTGGGGGTCTCGTAGGTGAGGTCGAGCATGATGCACTCCGCATGTCAGATCGCGGGTGTTTTAGGTCAGCGGCGGGGTGTGGGCAAGGTGGGAAAGCGTGTGGTGCAGGGTGCCGGGCGGGGCGGCACCCGCCTTGCGCCTCACATCGCGGGCAGGCGGTACATGCCGGCGGGGGAAAAGGCGATGGAGCTGCCGTCGGCCATGTCATCGGCAAAGACCGAGGCGATGGCGCGCAGGGCGGTCCGGCGGCCTTCGCGCACAAGCGCGCGGCGCGAAGGCAGGGGCTTGCTGTCGCCGGGGCGGTGCAGGGCCTGGGTCCAGATCAGCGGATGCAGTTCCTTGAGATGCTGGGAGAGCACCCATTCCAGCCCGGCGGCGATCTTCTGCCGGGGCGCGGGTCCGGCCTCGGAATGGTGGCGCAGGGCCATGGCGCAATAGGCGGCAAGCAGGTTGGCGTAGTGCTGGTCCGGGTGCCGACCCAGGATATCGTGCAGCCCGTCGGTGAAAAAGCCCGCGTCGATCGTGTTCATGGCCTGTGCATCCAGCACCAGCGCGTCGAGGAACACCCATGTATAGGCGCCCGCCCCCCAGATCGCCTGGGTGGCCGAGGCGGTGCGGCGGGCCTCGAGTTCGAGCTGATCGAACTGTTCGCCGGTTTCGGGCAGCAGCGCGCGGCCCAGTGCGCGCATGTGGCGCGGGCTTCGCGGATCGAGGGTGATCAGGCGTTCATAGTCATCCGCCACCTGCCGGGGGGACCGGGCATGGGCCGCCAGCAGCGCGCATTGCGCGGCCGCGAGCGAGGGCGCGCCGAGCATGAGACCGCAATGCGGCGCCAGGATGTCTGCGGCGCGGCCATAGTGGTGATGGGCCTCTTCACGGCGTTCCTCGGCATCGCCGAGCCCCCGGGCGCGGGGGGCTGCACGCCAGGCTTCGGCGATGTCCACATGCGCAAGCGCCACGCAAAGCGCCGTGGGATAGTCGCCGGGATGATCGCTGAGCACCTCTTCGAGCGCCATGAGCCCATCCGGCGCGGGGCGCACCCCGTCAAAGAGCGCATCCTCGGCCACCGCGACCACATCGCCGCGGGCACCGAAGGCCATGAGCCAGGCGGCGGGTTCGCCGCCCCGTGTGGCCAGGCGCACACTGTCGGCGTGGTGGATGGCTTCGCTGAGGTCGTTCCAGCGTTCCTGGCGGGCCAGGCGCTGGCCGCGGTCCTGGAACTCGGCCCGGGCCAGTTCTTCGTCGGTCACCGGCAGCGACGGCAGCAGGATGCGGCCCGCAAGGTGGTCGATCTCGGCCTCGCTGAGGGTCCGGCGGCCGTGGCTTGCGGGTCTGCCACGTCTTGAAAGACGCGCAATGAGCGGCGACTTCAGGGCGTCGGGAAAGAGGCGGATCACGGGCATGACGGGTCTCGACTGGCAATTCTACGCACGCTTTCTGAACGGTCAATCGGGCCAAAAAATGTCGCCTCGAAGGAGAAGGCGGGACCGGCGCGGGCACTGCAGGGCATTGCCAATCGCCGAAAAAGCGGGAATCATGCCCGGATGCTGCGCGTTATCTGTTGTTTTCTTGCGTTTTTCCTGCCGCCCATGGCCGTCCTGGGAGAGGTCGCACCGGTGATTCTGGTCGAGCCGGTGCCCAAGGTGCGCCCTGTGGAGCGGCCCGCGCCTGCGCCCGAGATGCGCTGGAGGCACCGCCCGGAGGCGGATCGCTGGACGCGCGCCGCCATGTCCGCGCTCAGGACCCATGGTGCGCCTCTGGTGGCCACGGTGCCGCGCGATATCGACAACTGGTGTCCGGCCTACCCGCAGGCCACCGCGGCAGACCGGCGGGCCTTCTGGGTCGGTCTGATCTCGGCATTGGTCAAGCACGAGAGCACCTATCGCCCGCGCGCCGTGGGTGGCGGGGGCAAGTGGTACGGGCTGACCCAGATACTGCCCTCGACGGCGCGGGGCTATGGGTGCCGCGCCCGCAGCGGAGAGGCGTTGAAGGACGGTGTGGCAAATCTGAGCTGTGCGATCCGGATCATGGCCGTCACGGTGCCGCGCGACGGGGTCGTGTCGAAGGGTATGCGCGGTGTGGCCGCCGACTGGGGCCCGTTCTACAGCCGCAAGAAGCGCGAGGACATGCGGACCTGGGTTCGCAAGCAGCCTTATTGCGTGGGACTGGGCGATACCCGGCCGCGTGTCCGTCCGGCGGCTCTGGGCCCCAAGCGACCCGTTGCGCGGCCCGTCAGGCTGGCGATGAGCGCGGAGTGAGGCCGGTCCGGTTTCAAAGGCTGCGGGTACGGCCCCGGCCGTCGGACCGGACCCCCGGACACATCTGCGACCTGCGGGTCAGCCGTCAAGGATGCGGGTCACCATTTCGGTTGTATCGCGGCTGAGGCCGGGCAGGGCGAGGATACGCGCGAGCTGAGCCCGGATCAGTGCCTGACGGTCGGACCCGTAGCGTCTCCAGGTCTCGAAGGCCGTGCACATGCGCGCGGTGGTCTGCGGATTGATCGGATCGAGCGTGATCAGCCAGTCGGCCAGCAGGCGGTAGCCGGCCCCCGAGGCATGGTGGAAGCCTGCCGGGTTCATCGCCAATGATCCCAGCGTGGCGCGGAACCGGTTGGGGTTCCGGGGTGTGAAATCGGGGTGCCGGGTGAGGGTCTCGGCCACGGTCGCGGCCGCGTCGGGCAGGGCGTTCGCGATCTGGAGCCCGAACCATTTGTCCATGACCAGCCGGTCATGTTGCCATTGATCATAGAAGGCCGTGATTGCCGCACCGCCCTTGCCCGACCGGATGAGGCAGGACAGCGCGGCAAGCTGTTGGGTCATGTTGTCTGCGCCCGCGAATTGCCGTTGCGCCGCCGCGCCGCCGTCGAGCCGGGTGAGGATGCCGAGGGCCGTGTTGGCCAGCGACCGCGCGCCGGACTGGGCGGCGTCGGGTGTGTAGGGCCCGGAGACCTGGAACTGGGCGTAAAGCCGGGTGGCCACGTCCTGCATGGCCTGCGCACGGGCCTGTTTGAGGGTTTCCAGCGCCTCCCAGATCGCCTGCGGGTCGGGGGTGTGTCCGGCCTCGAACAGGGCCTGGGCGAGGTCCTCCTGGCTGGGAAGGCCGAGGGCCAGCGCGCGGAAGGCCGGATCGAGGCTGTCGTCGCGGGCCATGGCGATCGCGGCCTCGATATAGAGGTCATCGGGGGCCGCGCCATCGGTGATCATCGAGATCAGCCCGTCACGCGCCAGATCGCGGCCTGCCTCCCATTTGTTGAACGGGTCGGTGTCATGGGCCAGAAGGAAGGCGCGCTCGGCATTGGTGGTCTCGCGCTGCAGGATCACCGGCGCGGAGAAACCGCGCAGGATTGACGGGACAGGGCGCGCGGAGAGGCCGTCGAAGGTGAAGCTTTGCCCGGCTTCGGTCATTTCCAGAATGGTGGTCGCCTGCACCTCGTCGCCATTCGGCCCCAGCAGCCCCACGGCAATGGGGATCACCCGCGGGGGCTTCTTGTCCTGCCCGGGTGTCGGCGGCGTTTCCTGTTTGAAATGAAGAGTGTATTTTCCGTTCTTGAAGCTGTCTGACACGTGCAGGCGCGGCGTTCCGGCGTCCTCGTACCAGCGTTTGAACTGGCTCAGGTCGCGGCCCGTGCTGTCCTCGAACACCCCGAGCCAGTCCTCGATCGTGCAGGCCTGGCCATCGTGGCGCTCGAAATAGAGGCCGAGGGCGGCATGATAGGCGTCATCGCCCACAAGCGTCTTGAGCATTCCGATCAGCTCGGCGCCTTTCTCATAGACCGTGGCGGTGTAGAAATTGTTGATCTCGACAAAGCTGGAGGGCCGCACCGGATGCGCCAGCGGGCCGTTGTCCTCGCGGAATTGCCGTCCGCGCAGGGCAATCACGTCCTCGATGCGTTTGACCGGCGCCGATCGGACATCCGAGGTGAATTGCGCGTCGCGGAACACCGTCAGCCCCTCCTTGAGGCACAGCTGGAACCAGTCGCGGCAGGTGATGCGGTTGCCGGTCCAGTTGTGGAAATACTCATGCGCGATGATCGCCTCGATGCGCTCGAAATTGGCGTCCGTGGAGGTCTCGGGCGAGGCCAGCACGCAGGAGGAGTTGAAGATGTTCAGCCCCTTGTTCTCCATCGCGCCCATGTTGAAATCGTCCACCGCCACGATGTTGAAGATGTCGAGATCGTATTCGCGGCCATAGACCCTTTCATCCCAGGCCATGCTGTCCTTGAGCGCCTGCATCCCGAAGGCGCATTTGTCCTCGTCGCCCGGGCGGACCCAGATGTTCAGCTCCACGTCGCGGCCGGACATGGTGGTGAACCGGTCGGGGTGGTTGACCAGCCGCCCGGCCACCAGCGCAAAAAGATAGGCCGGTTTGGGCCAGGGGTCGTGCCATTCTGCAAAGCCCGGTCCCGCCGCGCCGGGGTTGCCGTTGGACAGGAGCACCGGCAGATCGCTTTCGATCCGCACGGTGAAGACGGACATCACGTCGGGGCGGTCGGGATAGTAGGTGATCTTGCGAAAGCCCTGCGCCTCGCACTGGGTGCAGAACATGCCTGACGACAGATAAAGCCCGTCGAGCGCGGTATTTGCCTCTGGATTGATCTCGACCTCTGCCTCCCATGTGAAGGGTCCGTCGGGCACATCGACGGTGATGCCGTCGGGTGCGGGTGACGGGGTCACGGGCGTGCCGTCGATGCTGGCCGAGATGAGCGTGAGCGCCTCACCGTGCAGGAAAAAAGGCTGCTTGGGTGCGTCCGGATCGGGGGCAAAGCGGATGCGGCTGAGCACGCGCGTCACGGTGGGGTGCAGGCGGAAGGTCAGGTGCACGCTTTCGACCACGTGGCTGTAGGGCGTGTAGTCGGCCAGGTGGATCGGCTGGGGTGCGGCGTCTTTCATCGAGGTCCCTTTCGGCGCAGTGCATTGGCGGCTGGCCGGACGTTATGGCCGCCGCGCGGGGACTGCAATGGGGCCCGGAGGGCGACATGCCTGCGGGTGAGCCCGATCCGGAATGCGCCGGAAGGACACCGGTCGCCGGTCACGTGCGAAAATGCACAGGCCACACGGTCGGGCGTAGAGTTTTCTTGAGGTTTTGCACGTAGTATCACAGTGTAAATCCAGTCGAAGGAGTGCGCAGGTTCATGCCCCGTCCCGTCATCGGTATCATCGGCAACCAGTACACGCAGGATGACCGTTACGAGGTTCATGCCTCGGGCCGGGTCAATTGTGCGGCGGTGGCGCAGGTCGCGGAATGCCTGCCGGTCGTGATCCCGGCGGACCCCGCATTCGTGAGCGTGGCGGAGTTGATGGCGACCTGTGACGGCTTTGTGCTGACCGGCGGGCGGCCCAATGTGCATCCCGAGGAATATGGCGAGGCCGAGACCGCGGCGCATGGGGCCTTTGACAGGGCGCGCGACGCGGTGGCGCTGGACCTGGTTCGGGGCTGCGTGGCGCGCGGCCAGCCGGTGCTGGGCATCTGCCGGGGGTTCCAGGAGATGAACGTGGCGATGGGCGGCACATTGCATCCCGAAATCCGCGACCTGCCGGGGCGCGACAATCACCGGATGCCACCCGATGGCACGCTGGAAGAACAGTTTGCGCCGCGCCACGTGGTCAGGTTCCGCGACGGCGGCGTGTTCCACCGGCTGATGGGCGCGACGCAGGTCATGACCAACACGCTGCATGGGCAGGGCATCGTGGAGCCGGGTGCGCGGGTGGTGATCGACGGGCACGCGCCCGATGACACGCCCGAGGCGATCTATATCGAAGGCGCGCCGGGCTTTGCCCTGGGGGTGCAATGGCATCCCGAATGGAATGCGGCCAATGACCCGGTGTCACGAGCGTTGTTCGGTGCCTTTGGCGATGCCGCCCGGGCCTGGGCCGCAGGGCCCGAGGCGGCGCGGCGCAGCGCCTGACGTGATCTGGCAGAACGGCTGAGCCCCTCCCGTTTTCCGCGCGGGGATCGGATCGGATTTCGCGCAAAACCCCGGCGTGCCAAGCGGGCCAGACGCCGTTTTTCAGAGCAATATCACGAGCCACGCCTCATGGGCCATGAGGCAACGCCGGGGCGTGGCTGCCGATTTTTCGAGCTGGACCGGGCAGAGTGGAGCATTATGGTCATGCCGGGCCGGGGGCGGCCATTGCTGGCGAACATGCGCGGCTCAGGCGGCCATGAGTACCGGCTGACCGGGCATCAGAAGACGCGCTTCGTGACGCTTGAGACAGGTGCGGGCCGTCGGGCCATGGGCGCCGGGATCGCTGCGCAACTCGGGCATGAGCGCGAACATCTCTTCGCGCGCCGCATCCGCGACAGCGGCCATGCCCGTGACCCCTGCGTGAAAGCTCTCGGTGGCGGCTCCTTCGGCATAGATCACCTCGTGGCGGTCCAGCATCAGGTGCAGGTAGGTGACGGCGGCGCAGGGGGCCTGTGTCACGTCGCAGCCGTCCACCAGATGTTTCGCCGAGGCGAAAACCTCGTCCGTGCCAAAGAGCAGTTCGGCCTGATAGCCTTCGAAGAGGATGCGGTGCTGGGGCGAGACCAGAAGCGGGCGGCGCGCGCCGGCCATCACATGGGCCGCGATGCGGATCGGGGCGAAATCGCCTGTGCCGTCCACCGTACTGGCACCAAGCCAGCGCAGGGGCTGCACGCCATGATCGCGGGTCACGATGCCATCGCCCGGCCTGAGGGTTTCGATGGGGCGCTCGCCGCGGTCGGTCAGGATCAGCGTGCCGGGGGTGAAGCAGATGATGTTCTCGATCTCGTTGAACGTCACCACGGTGCCGTCGGCCATGGTGAAATTGCCCGAGAGCCCGCCTGCATTGTCGTCGGTATTGGTGAAGGTGATGTCGGCATAGCTGACATCGGAATTCAGTTGCAGCGTGTCGCCGTTCGTCTCGCCGCCCTCGCCACCGGTGATGGTGATCGTGTCGCCGCCGCCCGCTTCGCCCAGGTCGGTGATCACGAAGAGGTCGTCGCCGTCGCCGCCTGTGGCCACGTCGCCTTCGGCGAGATACATCTCGTCATTGCCCGCGCCACCGGTGAGCACATCGTCGCCGGTGCCGCCGATCAGCGTGTCATTGCCCTCTTCGCCGTCCAGCGTGTCGTCGCCCGCGCCGCCGTCGATGCTGTCATTTCCGCCATCGGTGGGCGCTATCGTGGTGAAGTGGATGTCGCTGACCCAGACGGCCTGGGTGCCCGACTGGCCGTTGGAATAGAGAATCTCTATCTGCGAGACCGGCCCCGCGATCTCGATCAGGGCCGAGCCGCCCGCGTCATCGGGGTTCTCGCCCACATTGTTCGCGGTGATCGTGTTGCCGGACACGGTGTCGCCGCCTTCGGGGGTGATGGTGACCGTGACCGGGTTGCCACTGGCGTCATAGGCGTTCACCGTCACGATGTCGGTATGGTTGCCCGCGCCGAAATCGATGTCGTTGATGCGGAACTGTACGTCCTGGACCTCGTCGCCGAACCCTGACTGGTCGGTGCCGGCAAAGTCGATGGTCGTGGTCGAATTCGCGCCATTGTTGCCGAACAGGTAGGCCGAGGAGTTGGCGTTGAAGGGCTCGCCGGCCTCGACATAGGTGGTATCGCCCGTCTCGACCCGCAGGACCGGGGCGGCGACGCCGAAATCCTCGAAGGATACCGTCACGTCCATATCGCCGGTGTTCTGGGTGAACCCGGCTTCGAGACTGGTGTTGTCGGGGCCTTCAGCGTCCCAGTTCAGCGATTCCGCCGATGCGGTGGCGTTGTTGTCGCCATAGAGCGCGTCGTCGCCGTCGCCGCCTTCAAGCGTGTCGTCGCCGCCGCCGCCGTAAACGGTGTCGTTGGCCAGGCCCGAGGCGACGCTGTCATTGCCGTCCATGGCATAGACTTCGTCGGCATTGCCGCCCGTGCCCGTGCCGTCGCCGCCGTCGATCACGTCGCCATCCGGGTCGGCGGAATAGCTGGCGTCAATGGTGTCCGCGCCGGTGGACCCTTCGACCAGCAGGTCGGGCACCTGGGGCGCGCCATTCACGAAATCCATCGTGTAGGTGCCCACCGGATCGCCATTGCCGAAATCGTTGGTCTCGTAGTTCAGAAGTTCGGTCGCGTTGGCCGACCCGTCCAGAATGACGTCGTTCGACCCGCCGTCGGTGAAGCCCACATCCGCCTGGTCGCCGCCCGCGCTGCCGGACCACTGGATGTCCTCGTAGATGTATTCAACCGAGAAATCGCCGCCGCCCAGATCGGTCAGCACCACCTGGAACGAGTTGGTGCCCGAGCCCGAATAGGGGGCCACGCTGTCCCAGGTCATGGTGATCGTGCCGGCACCCGGGTCGATGTCCCAGTAGATCTCGCCGCCCGAGTTGACGTTCACATCGGCAAAGAACGGTGCCAGCATCGGCGTCGTTTCGGCCGCGAGGTTCGTCGAGTTGTAGTCGGTGAAGGGGGTGCCGAAGGAGATCGTGCCGTTCGAGTTGAGATAGATCGTGGTGTAGTTGGTGCCGAAGAAGTTCAGACCGCCCGCGCCGAACACGGACGTGACGTCGATCGCCACCGAGCCGTCATCGACCCCGCCCGCCGCCTTGGGCGACGTGGAATAGACGTTTTCACCGTATCCTGCGGGCCCCCCGAGCCCTGTATTCATTGTCGGCATCTGCTCTGCTCCAGTGTGACGCGGGATCCGCGCCGGTTCTTTCCTCTTGCGGACACGGTGTGCCGTGCCTCGGGGTCATTGTTTCCGGAATTGATACAGATCGCTCAGGGCCGGATGCGGGCGCAATCCGGGCGCGTCCCGGGAAAAATGGGGTCATTTCGGGGCAGGTGAGGAGGATTTGAGAGAGTTTGGCCGTACTTTCGCCCGATTTTCGCGAAATCAGACCAGTCCGAGTTCGGTGCGCAACTTGCGGGTGAGCTTGGCGACCACCATGTCATAGGACTGCCTGAGGTGGTCCTCGAGCGCGTCGTCGGGCAATCCCGGCTTGGCGTAGTGCTGGAGCCATTTCATGCCGCGCGAGGCCAGATAGGGCGCGGGACGGATGCCCGGCTGATCCCGGAGGACTTCCCAGGCGATGTCGCCCGCCTTGAACGTGAAGGCATCGACCCCGTCGGCCCAGCCGCCCACCTTCCAGACATCCGCATTGCCCCATTGCACGACATGGGTGGTCTGCGGCAGCGAAGCGCAGAAGGCGTTGAACTGGTCGCGGGTCATGTCAGAAATGCCCGCCCGCGATCTCGATGGCCTGGCCATTGACGCTTTCGGAACCTGGCGCACAGAGCCAGAGCGCCGCGGCGGCGACTTCGGAGGGCGCGATGAGGCGGCCGTGCTTGTTGGCGCTGACCATCATGGCGCGGGCCTCGTCGGTGCTGACACCGGCGCGTTCGCTGATGGCGGCCGTGTTGCGGGTGACGATCTGGGTGTCGACATAGGCCGGGCAGAGGGCGTTGAAGGTGTAGGGCGTGCCCAGGTAGTCCTCGGACAGCGCGCGGATGAGGCCGATCATGCCGTGTTTCGACGCGGTATAGGCCGAGGCCCCCCTGAGACCCTTGAGGCCCGCAACGGACGAGACCGCGATGACGCGGCCCCAGTCGGTCTGGCGCATCGAGGCGAGGCTTTCGCGGACGGTGAGAAACGCGCCGTCGAGATTGGTCGCCATGGTCCGGCGCCAGAAGTCCAGATCGGTCTTGTGCAGGGCGCGGCCCTGGGCGATGCCGGCATTGGCGACGCAGATCCGGATGGGGCCGTGGGCGGCGACGGCCCCCGCGATGACGGAGGCGACCATATCCTCGTCGGTCACGTCCATGGCGCGGCCCGTGATGCGATCCGAGGCACAGGCGTCCAGAACCGACTGCCGCCGCCCGGTGATCGTGACATGCGCGCCCGCCCCGGCCAGGGCCTGCGCAATCGCAAGCCCGATGCCGGTGCCGCCGCCGGTGACAAGCGCGTGTTTATCCGTAAGATGCATGGTGACACCTTACCGCAGGGCGCGCGGCTTGCAACGGGGCGCGTTTTTTGCGCAAAAAACGGACCGGAAAATGAGCAGTTTCCGGTGTGGATGGCGGAGGGATGGATCATGCTGAAATGGATTGACGTGCCGCCTGTCTGGCTCCTGGGTGCGTTGGTGCTGGCCTGGATACAGGCGTCGCGGTTCGGGATGGGGCTCAGCTTCGGTCCCGTCTGGGCGGACCTGCTGGGGGGGCTGCTGGTGGGTGGCGGTATCGTGGTCTTCCTGTTGGCCGTGATGGAATTTCGCCGCCACAGGACCACCATCGTGCCCCACCGCGACGCCGAGCGGCTGATCCAGTCGGGCATATTCAAACGCTCGCGCAACCCGATCTATCTGGCGGATGTGATGATCCTCGCCGGGCTCGTCCTGCGCTGGGACGCGGTGCTGGCGTTGCCGCTGGTGCCGATTCTGCTCTGGATCCTCGAAAAGCGCTTCGTGATCCCCGAGGAGGACCGCCTGCGCCGGAAATTCCGGGCCGATTTTGCCCGATACTGCCAAAAAACCCGACGTTGGGTCTAGAAAGAACGCCCTTGGCCCTACACAATCGGGGGCAGATGTGGGAAAGAGCGTCGTTTCTGAGCATCAACGTGCCGCGTATGCCAAGGTATGCGCGAGAGCGGAACCAAATCGAGGGGGATGACGGGTGAAAATCGGGACACCGAAGGAAGTTCACGAGGGCGAAGCGCGGGTCGCGATGACACCCGACAGCGCGCTGCAACTGCAAAAGCTGGGCCATGCCTGCGCCATCGAGGCCGGGGCCGGCGCGCTCGCAGGTTTCTCGGACGCCGATTACAAGGCCGCCGGGGTCGAGGTGCTCAAAAGCGCCGCTGCCCTGTGGAAGGCCTGCGACGTGATCGCCAAGGTGCGCCAGCCCACCGACACCGAGATGCGCCGGATGCGCAAGGGACAGACGCTGATCAGCTTCTTCAACCCCGGCGGCAACGACAAGCAGATGGAGATGGCCGCCGAGAAGGGGGCCACGGTCGTGGCCATGGAGATGGTCCCGCGCATCAGCCGTGCCCAGAAGATGGATGCCCTGTCCTCGATGGCCAATATCGCGGGCTATCGTGCCGTGATCGAGGCGGGCAACAATTTCGGCCGCTTTTTCACCGGGCAGGTGACCGCCGCGGGCAAGGTGCCGCCGGCCAAGGTCCTGATCGTGGGCGCCGGCGTGGCCGGGCTGGCCGCGATCGGCACCTCCACCAGCCTCGGCGCGATCACCTATGCGTTCGACGTGCGCCCCGAAGTGGCCGAACAGATCGAGAGCATGGGCGCGGAATTCGTCTATCTGGATTTCGACGAGGACACGACAGACGGCGCGGCGACGGGCGGCTATGCGGCCCCGTCGAGCCCCGAGTTCCGCGAGGCGCAGCTGGCCAAGTTCCGCGAAATGGCACCCGATATGGACATCGTGATCACCACCGCGCTGATCCCGAACCGCGCGGCGCCGGTGCTCTGGACCAGGGACATGGTCGAGATGATGAAGCCGGGCAGCGTGATCGTGGACCTGGCCGCCGAGAGGGGCGGCAATTGCGAGCTGACCGTGGCGGACGAGAAGATCGTCACCAAAAACGGCGTCACGATCGTCGGCTATACCGATTTCCCGAGCCGGATGGCGGCGCAAAGCTCGACGCTCTATGCCACGAATGTCCGCCACATGGTGACGGACATGACACCCGACAAGAACGGCAAGATCAAGCATGACATGGAGGATGACGTGATCCGGGGCGCGACGGTCGCGCACAAGGGCAAGATCACCTTTCCGCCACCACCGCCCAAGGTACAGGCCATTGCGGCCCAGCCCAGGAAGCAGGTGGCGCCCGAGCCCACGCCCCAGGAGCGCCGCGCCGCCGAACTGGCCGCGTTCAAGGCGCAGACCGTGCGGCAGGTCAGCCTGCTGGGCATTGGCGGCGCGCTGCTGCTGGCGGTGGGTCTGGTGGCCCCGGCTAGCTTCATGCAGCATTTCATCGTCTTCGTGCTGAGCATCTTCGTGGGCTTCCAGGTCATCTGGAACGTGAGCCACAGCCTGCACACGCCGCTGATGGCGGTGACCAACGCGATCAGTTCGATCATCATTCTGGGGGCGCTGATCCAGATCGGGTCCAGTTCGGCCCTGATCACGATCCTGGCGGCGCTGGGCATCTTCATGGCGTCGATCAATATATTTGGCGGTTTCATGGTCACACGGCGGATGCTCGCCATGTTTCAGAAATCGTAAGCGGGGACAGGACACATGGATTTCGGATTTACAGTTGCCGCCTATGTCGTGGCCGCCGTTCTCTTCATCTTTTCGCTGGGTGGCCTGAGCGGCCAGGAAAGCGCGAAACGCGCCGTTTGGTACGGCATCGTCGGGATGGCGATTGCCGTGCTGGCGACGCTGATCGGACCCGGCTCGGGGCTCTGGCTCCTGTCGCTTGTCCTGATCGGCGGGGGCGCGGCGGTGGGCTATCAGCTGGCCACGCGCGTCCAGATGACACAGATGCCCGAACTGGTGGCGATCATGCACAGCCTGGTGGGTCTGGCGGCGGTCTTCGTCGGCTTCAACGCGCATATCGAGATCGGCCGCGTGGCCAGCGTCTTTGCCGAGGCCGGGCATGCCTTTCCGCGTCCCGAAGAGGTCACGGCCCAGAGCGTCGCCCTTGCCAAGACCATGACCGGGTTTGCCGCGATCGTGGCCAAGAAGACGGCGGTGGAAATCGGCATCCTGCGGATCGAGCTGGTGCTGGGCATCTGGATCGGGGCAGTGACCTTCACCGGGTCGGTCATTGCCTACGGCAAGCTGGCGGGCCGGGTGGACAGTGCCGCCAGAAAGCTGCCCGGAGGTCATGCGCTGAACGCGGCGGCGGCGGGCCTGTCGCTGGTGCTGGCGCTGATGTATCTCGGGGGATCGGGCGGCTGGACGCTGGTCCTGCTGACGCTGGCCGCGCTGTTCATCGGCTATCACCTGATCATGGGGATCGGCGGCGCGGACATGCCGGTGGTGGTCTCGATGCTCAACAGCTATTCCGGCTGGGCGGCGGCGGCGATCGGTTTCAGCCTCGGCAATGATCTGCTGATCGTGGTCGGCGCGCTTGTGGGCTCGTCCGGTGCGATCCTCAGCTACATCATGTGCAAGGCGATGAACCGAAGTTTCGTCAGCGTGATCCTGGGCGGCTTTGGCGGCGCGCAGGGCGAGCAGATGGCCGTCGAGGGCGAGCAGGTGGCGATCGACGCCGATGGCGTGGCCATGGCGCTCAACGAGGCCTCATCCGTCATCATCATACCGGGCTACGGCATGGCGGTGGCGCAGGCCCAGCAGGCGGTGAGCGAACTCACCAACAAGCTGCGCGCCAAGGGCAAGACCGTGCGGTTTGCCATTCACCCCGTGGCCGGACGCCTGCCGGGGCATATGAACGTGCTGCTGGCCGAGGCCAGGGTGCCCTATGACATCGTGCTGGAAATGGACGAGATCAACGCGGATTTCCCGAACACGGATGTGGCGATCGTGATCGGCTCCAACGACATCGTGAACCCCGCGGCCCAGGACGATCCCAACAGCCCCATCGCCGGGATGCCGGTTCTGGAAGTGTGGAAGGCCAAGCAGGTATTCGTCTCCAAGCGGGGGCAGGGCACCGGCTATTCGGGCATCGAGAACCCGCTGTTCTACAAGGAGAACACGCGGATGTTCTATGGCGATGCCAAGGACAGCGTGACGAGCCTCCTGCCCAAGCTGGACTGAGCGCGGCGGCTGACGGCCTGATGAATGACCGGATCGCGTCCCGGGGAAACCGGGGCGCGATTTTTTCGTGTGAGATGGCCTAGGCCGAACGGGAGGAGGCCCGCGCGCAGCGGCCCAGAACATGTGTCAGGATCCGCGCCGCCGTGACCGACGCCGCGCCGTCCAGGTCGCGCTCGGGCACGAATTCGATCATGTCGAAAGCCACGAGATTGGTCTGTGCCACAACCGCCTCGATCAGGTCGAGCGACTGGTAGTAGGTCAGCCCTCCGGGCGTGGGGGCCATCACGGCAGGCATGATCCCGGCATCCAGAGCATCGCAATCCATGGTGATCATCGTGGTCGCCCCGGCCGGAATGTGGCGCATGACGGAGGCGATCCCGTCCCGGTGCAGATCGCGCGCGGTGACGATTTCGGCGCCCCAGTTGCGCGCCATGTCCACCTCGGCGCGCCGGGCCGAGCCGAGGCCGCGAATGCCCACATGCACGATCCGCTCGACATGGGCCATCTCGGAGGCGCGGCGCATGGTGCTGGAAAACCCCATCGGTTCACCGCGCCGTTCGTCGCGCCAGTCGATATGCGCATCAATCTGCACGATGGTGAGGGCCCCGTGCGGGGCAAGCGCCTCGATGAAGGGGATGGGCACGGAATCGTCGCCGCCGATCATCACCGGAATGGCCCCGTTCGCGACGATGCCGGCGGTGGCGGCGCGGATCAGGTCACGGTTGCCGGGGCCGTCCTGGCCTTGGGTGGGCAGGTTGCCGGCATCGGCAATGGCAAAACCGCCATCGTTCAGGAGCGGCCCGCCCAGGTCGAAATCCCAATGATCCGGCCATGCCGCTTCGCCCGCCACGGCGTCGCGCAGCCTGTCGGGCGCATGGGCATAGTTCTCGTTCTCGATGCCCGGATACGGTGTGCCATGCGGTGCGCCGAAGATGACCAGATCGGCCCGATCCGGGGTCACATCGGCGCGCGCGCCCGAAAAGAGCTGTGCAGGTGGAATGAACCGGGCGGCCATGATCAGGCTCTCCTTCTTGCCGAGGTTTCGCCTTTCCACGTCTAGCAGCCCCGGGTAGACAAGGGAAATCGCCTCAGGCTCAGTCGCACCCATGCCCACGCCCATGCCCACGCTTCTCATCATCTACCATTCCCGCACCGGAGGCAGCCGCCAGATGGCCGAGGCGGCCTGTGGGGCGGCGCGCGAGGAGGGGGATGCGCGGCTCTTGCGGGCCGAGGAGGCGGGGCCTGAAGACCTGTTGGCGGCGGGTGCATACATCTTCTGCGCGCCCGAGAACCTTGCGGCGCTGTCGGGCGCGATGAAGGAGTTCTTTGACCGCTGCTACTACCCGGTGCTGGGGCGGATCGAGGGGCGGGCCTATGCCCAGATGATCTGTGCCGGGTCGGACGGGGAAAATGCCGTGAGGCAGCTGGCGCGGATTGCCCGGGGCTGGCGGTTGCGCGAGGTGCAGCCGCCGATCATCGTCAACACCCGCGCCCAGACGCCAGAGGCGATCCTGGCCGAGAAGCGGCTGGGCGAGGCTGATCTGGCGCGGTGCCGCGAATTGGGCCAGGCGCTGGGGGCGGGGCTGGCCATGGGAGTGTTCTGAGCATGTCGGTATGCAATTGCATTCAGGTAACCTTTTGATGTGACGTTATATTCCGTTTTCATCGCGGGCGGATAAGGCTAGGATCCGCGCACCCCTCACACGGACAGGACCCATGGCCGTATTTGACGATCACCCGCTGCGCTATGCATTGGCCAATGAGCTGCACGCGCGCCCCTTTCCCAGCATCGAAGTGCCCGCGACCGTGGCCTTTCTGGCCATCAAGCAGCCCGAGGGCGCGGCCGCACGGGACCCGGAGGCGGATCGCGCGCATCTGGAGACACTGCTGGACCGGCATGGTGCGCCGCACCCGCAGCCGGGGGCCACGCATTATCACGGGGCGTTGGGGCGGCACTGGCTGCGCTGGGAGAGCCACACGGAATTCGTGAGCTACACGATGATCAGCGACGGACTGAGCGAACGGACCTTTGATCCGGCGGATTTCAACGTGTTTCCCGGGGATTGGCTGGCCGACATGCCGGGTGTGCGGATGACCTCGGCGCTGATCCGGGTCGCGGCATGGAAGGACAAGGAGACCACGCGCGAGGGGATCAACGACTGGTTCGTGGGCGAGAGCGTGGCCGTGGCGCGGGTGCTTGATGACAGCGCCGTGGTGGCGGGCGATTTTCGCATCGACCAGGCGGGGCATCAGCGGTTTTCCGTGACGGTGGCGCCCGAGTGCGGGCCGCGCCGGGTGGGGCGGATCGTGACGCGGCTCTGCGAGATCGAGACCTACAAGGCGATGTCGATGCTGGGCTTTGCCCGGGCGCGCGCGCTGGGCGACCGGATGGCGGCGCTGGACGCGCGGCTGGGCCGGATGATCGACGCGATGGCCGGGCGTGGCCAGAGCGCGGAGGACACGCTGGGCGAGCTTTTGGACGTGTCCGCCGAGCTGGAGGCGCTGGTGGCCCAAAGCTCGTTCCGCTTCGGGGCGACGGCGGCTTATGCGAAGATCGTGGACCAGCGGATCGACGTGCTGCGCGAGGTGCGTTTCGAAGGGCGACAGACCTTTGCCGAGTTCATGATGCGCCGCTATGAGCCGGCGATGCGCACGGTGCGCTCGACCCAGGCGCGGCTGGATGCGATGGCCGCTCGGGCGCGGCGGGCGGGTGAGCTGCTGCGGACCCGGGTCGACGTGGAGCGCAGCGCACAGAACCAGGCGTTGCTGGAGAGCATGGACCGGCGCGCGGGGATGCAATTGCGGTTGCAGAAGACCGTCGAGGGGCTGAGCGTGGTGGCGATCAGCTATTACGCGGTGTCGCTGACGGGGTATCTGCTCTACCCGCTGGCGGATGTGCTGGGGGTGTCGAAAGGCTGGATCACCGCCGGTGTGACGCTGCCGGTGGTCGGTCTCGTATGGTGGGCGATCCGGCGGTTGCGGAAGGGGATGGAGTAGACGTCGCGCGCGCCCCCGACATCGTTTCAGGATTGCGCTGTCCGCCCCGCGTTTTGCTGCGCATCGTCGCCGATATAGGTGACACACAGCACTGTGAGCGAGATCATCAGCCCCGGCCAGAGCGCCCGTGCCGGGTATTCGCGCAAGGACGCTGCACCGTCGCTGAGCATTCGGCCCCAGCTTGGGAAATCGGGCGGAAAGCCCAGACCGAGATAGCTGAGCGCGCTTTCGGTGATGATCGCATTGGCCATGCCGAGGGCGGCCGAGACCATGATCGCGCCCGCGATGTTGGGCAGGATGTGGCGGGTGATCATCGCGCCCGTGCGGGTGCCGGTGGCCTCGGCGGCGGTGATGAAATCCCGCGCGCGCAGGCTGAGCACCGCGCCGCGCACCACCCGCGCCGTGGGCATCCACGAGGTCAGCCCGATCGCCAGCACCACCAGCGCGAACAGCCCCGTCACCTCGCCCAGGGTCGCACTCAGCCGGTCGCGGAAAAGCATCACGCCGACCATCACCAGCGGCAGCACCGGCAGCGACAGGAACATGTCGGTCAATCGCATGAGCCAGCCGTCCAGCCTGCGCAGGTAACCCGCGAGCACCCCGACCAGCACGCCCAGACCCAGCGACAGGCCCATGGCGGCAAAGCCTACCGCCAGCGTGATCCGCCCGCCGGTCATCAGGCGTGCGGCCACATCGCGGCCCAGCTGATCGGTGCCCATGGGATGGGCCAGCGACGCTCCGGCGTTGCGCGACGAAAAGTCGATATCATCGGCCCCGTGGGGCCAGACCAGCGGACCAAGCACAACAAAGGCCACGATGGCCGCCAGCACGGCAAGGGCGATGCGTCTAGTCATGGCGCACCCTCGGATCAAGCCAGCCATAGAGCAGGTCGGCCAGGATGTTGAACCCCACGATCAGGATCGCCAGCAGAAAGGTCACGGTCTGCACCATGGGCCAGTCGCTTGCCTGGATCGAGGTGATCAGCAGATGTCCCACCCCGTTCACCCGGAAAATCTGTTCGGTGATGATCGCGCCGCCAAAGACCTGCGGCAGGCCGAGCGCCACGATGGTCACCACCGGGATCATCGCGTTGCGCAGCGCATGGCCCAGCACCACGGCCGCCTCGCCCATGCCCTTGGCGCGGGCGGCGCGGACGTAAAGGCTCTGCAATTCGTCGATCATCGCCGCGCGCAGGTAGCGGGCCAGCATCGCGGTGGTCTGGACCGACAGGACCAGCACCGGCAGCGTCATCTGCCAGAGCTGGAACCGCAAACCCGCCCAGCCGGTCACTCTGTAGGTCGTGTCATAGACCGACGGAAACCAGCCCAGCCAGTAGGTGAAGACCAGGATGGCCAGCAACCCCGAGAAGAAGGGCGGCACCGCGTAGCCCAGCATGGTCACGGCTGTTCCGGCGTGATCCACGAGCGAATGCCGCCGGCAGGCCGACCATATCCCGATGGGCAGCGCCGCAAGGATGCCGATCACATAGGCCATGCCCACCACCCAGAGCGTCTGCGGCAGGCGTTCGGCAATGACCGCAAAGACCGGGCTGCGCGACTGCCAGCTTTGCACCCGTGGCAGGCCTTCGGCGAGGGTCGTGCCCAGCACCGTGTCGAGCAGGACGCGCGGCTCGACCGCAAAGACCTGCCACATCCAGGCGGCAAAGCGCACCGGCGCGGGTTCCCCCAGACCGAGGGCCGCGCGCATCTCGGCACGCACCGCGTCCGAGACGGTGAGCGGCATCTGCGCCATGGGATCGCCCGGCGCCAGTTCCAGCAGCGCGAAGATCACCAGCGCGATCAGCAGCAGCGTCGGCACCGCCATGGCCAGTCGCCGGATCGAGTAAGTCAGCATTCAGGTTTCATTCCGGTGTCGCGTGGTTGCGTCACTCAGTGTCGCGCACCCGGTACCAGTCTGCAACATTCCAAAGTTCACTGTCCCAGGCGTTCATATCGATCCCGGCCAGCGATTTGACATGGGCGGACACGCGGCCACGGTCCACCAGCGGGATGACCGCGCCATCCTGAACGATCAGGTCGTTCATGTCGCGCGCTATGGCCGCGCGGTCGTCCAGCCCGCCGGTGCGGGCCAGCGCGTCCCCGAGCGCGTCGTATTCGGGGTTGCACCAGCGGCCGATATTTGCGCCCTGCCACTGGCTTTCGCGCGTGGGCGCGTTGTCGCAGCGCCAGCCGGCGAGATAGCTTTCCGGGTCGGTGCCGGTGAAGGAGCCCGCGAACATCTGCAGGTCGGCATAGAATTTCTGGAACGTGTCGGGGCTGGCCGCGTCGCCGCCGAAGAACACCGAGCCGTCGACATTCCTGAGCCGCGTGTCGATGCCGATCTGCCCCCACCAGTGTTTCAGCATGGCCTGGAAATCCTGGCGCACGGCATTGGTCGAGGTTTGCAGCAGCAGGCTGAGCGCACGTCCGTCCTTGTCGCGCACCCCGTCGCCGTCGCTGTCGCGCCAGCCCGCCTCTTCGAGCAGATCGCTCGCGGCGTCCAGCGCCTGTTCCCGGCAGGCTTCGTTATTGGTCGAGGCATAGGCGGCAGGCGCGGGCAGCAGGTTGCAGGTGACGCGTCCCGCAGGCCCATAGCCCACCTCGACCAGGGTCGCGCGGTCGATGGCCAGCGACAGCGCCCGGCGCACGCGCGGGTCCGACAGTATCGGGTGCGGATACGCGGCCGTCGAGCGTTCGGGGCCAAGCCCGGGATCGGGATCGGTGAAGTTGATCACCAGCCGTTCGACGATGGTGCCGAAGGCCACGATCGCCTTGCCGCGCCCCACGGCCTCCATGCTGGCCAGCAGATCGGGAGACAGCTGAAGGTTCCAGGCATAGTCGAATTCGCCGGTCTCCAGCACCGTTCGGGCGGCGTCGGTGGCGCTGCCGCCGCCTTTCAGCACAAGCCGGGAAAAGGCGGGTTTGTCCGGGTCGCGGTAGCGCGGGTTGGCCTCGAAGACGGCCACGTCATTGGTGCGGAAGTCGGTCACTCTGAACGGCCCGGTGCCGATGGGGGCGAAATTGGCTTCGGTGCAGGACGGCGCGGCAGGGCCGAGGCAGTCGGCGAACTGCGCGGCCTGCAGGATCGGAGACGTGGCCCCGACGAAGGGGCGGTACGGGAAGGGGCGGGGGGCGTCGAAGACCACCTCGACGGTGCGGTCGTCGATCATCACGACATCGCTGACCCCGTCGAACGCGTCGCCCTGGGCGCAGCCCGCGCCTTCGGCGGTGCAGTAGTCCCAGGTGAACCGCACATCGGCAGCGGTCACAGGAGAGCCATCCGACCAGGCCAGCCCCTCGCGCAATGTCCAGGTGATGCGCCTCAGATCGCCGCTGATCCCGCCGTTTTCCAGGGTTGGCAGGCGCTCGGCCAGCCAGGGCACCATCGTGCCCGTACTGTCATAGCGGGCCAGCGGTTCGAGAACGAGACTGGCCGCCTCGATGTCCTTGGAGCCGCCCGAGAGATACGGGTTCAGCGTCGAGGGTGCCTGCCAATAGAGCAGGTTGACCTGCCCGTCGCGGCCCCGGTCTTCGGCGGCGGCGGCCCCGGCCCACAGCATCAGGACCGTCGAACAGATTGCCTGCGAAAACCCCTGGCGTTTCATTCTTGTCTCCATCTCCCCGTCCGCGCCCGAGGGTCATGATCCCGGGCGTTCCGAAATTTCCTATCGACGCAGCAGCGTCCAGGTGCCACCGTTAACCGCAAAATGCATCCCATTGGTCAAAAATCGACCAGATTTCCGCGACGTGAAGGGTATCAGTTTGACTCCGCATGACAATCACCGGGCAGAATTTGAGCACATCACGCGGTGGGCGGGGGGTCCGGCGTGGCCGACATGCCGGTGAGCGGGCCGGATCATGCGCCGGTCCTGCAACTGAGCGGCGTGACCTTGCGATTTGCGGGCCGCGTTGCGCCGGTTGTCGAGGAGGTGTCGCTGCAGGTGGCGGCGGGCGAGGTGTTGTGCCTTGTGGGGGCATCGGGGTCCGGCAAGTCGGTGACGGCGCGGGCCTGTCTGCGGCTTGAGGGGCACGAGGGGGGCCGGATCGCGGCTGGCGCGATTCGTCTGGGCAAGGGCGAAACCACAGTGGAGATGCAGGATGCGCCGCCCGACCGGTTGCGGGCGCTGCGGGGCCGGCAGGTGGCGATGATCTTTCAGGAACCTGCCGCGTCGCTCAACCCGGTCCGGCGCATCGGCGCGCAACTGGAGGAGGGTCTGCGCGCCAAGGCGGGGCTGGGCCGTGCGGCCGCGCGGCTGCGGGCTCTCGCGTTGTTGGCGCGGGTGGGGTTTCCCGCCCCCGAAGCCATACAGCGCGCCTATCCGCATCAATTGTCGGGGGGGATGTGTCAAAGGGTGATGATCGCCATGGCGCTGGCGGGAGGGCCGCGCGTTCTGGTGGCGGATGAACCGACCACGGCGCTGGATGCGGTGGCGCAGGCCGAGGTTCTTGCGCTGCTGGATGACCTGCGGCGTGACATGGGGCTGGCGATTCTGCTGATCACCCATGACCCCGGCGTGGTGGCGCGCATGGCAGACCGGGTGGCCGTGATGGCCGGGGGACGGATCGTGGAAACCGGACCCGCGTCCGAGATGCTGCGCGCGCCGAAAACGGCGGCGGCCCGGGACATTCTCGCCGGGTCGCAAACGGCACGCTATCGCGCCCCGCCTGCCGATGACGCCACAGCACCTGTCCTGGCGGTGAGAAACCTGCAGGTCGCCTATGCGGGACATGCCACGCAGGCCGTGCGCGGCGTGTCGCTCGAAATCGCGCGGGGTGAGACGCTGGCGCTGGTCGGGCAGTCGGGATCGGGCAAGACGACGCTGGCGCGTGCGGCACTGCGGCTGATCCCGCTGGTCGCGGGCCGGGTTCTTCTGGACGGAGACGACATCACGGGGCTTGCGGGCCAAGCGCTGCGCCGGGCGCGGGCCCGGATGCAGATGATCTTTCAGGACCCGCTCCTGAGTCTCGATCCGCGCCGCGCCCTGGGCCGGCAGGTGGCTGATCCCCTGCGCAATTTCGGCGTGCCCGCGCCCGAGCGGGCGGCGCGTGTGGCGGCCCTTTTCGAGCGCGTCGGGCTGGATCCTGACCTGATGAATCGCAGGCTGGTCGAGGTGTCGGGCGGGCAGCGTCAGAGAGTGGCCATCGCCCGGGCCCTTGTGCTCGACCCGCGCGTGATCGTGGCGGACGAGGCGCTGGCTTCGCTCGATCCGCACATGCGCGAGCGGATCGCCGAGCTGCTGGTCTCGCTTCAGCATGAACGCGGACTGGGTTGTCTGTTCATCAGTCACGACATTGCCGCCGTGGCCCGTATCGCGCATCGGATTGCCGTCATGCACGAAGGCCGGATCGTCGAAACGGGCCCGGCGCGTGCGGTACTCGAAACCCCCGGCCACGGCTATACCAGGAGCCTGATCGCGGCGGCCGGTGGCGGGCCGGTCAAATCGCCGCTGGCCCCTGCGCCGCCAGATGCTAGGCTGCAGGAGGTGAGTCCGGGGCATATGGTGCTCGGGACGCCCGACATCTGACGCCCGGAGGCCGCCCCATGCCCGTCAAGAACCGTTTTGCAGAACTGCACGATCAGATCACCGAATGGCGGCGCGACATTCATGCCCATCCCGAACTGTTGTTCGACACGCACCGGACCAGCGCGCTGGTGGCCGAAAGGCTCGGGGCGTTCGGCTGTGACGAGGTGGTCACCGGGATCGGGCGCACCGGCGTTGTGGGGGTGATCAGGGGGCGCGAGACAGGGTCGGGCCGGGTGATCGGACTGCGCGCGGACATGGACGCGCTGCCCATTCACGAGGCAACGGGGCTGGACTATGCCAGCACCACTGACGGCGCGATGCACGCCTGCGGGCATGACGGCCATACGGCGATGCTGCTCGGGGCGGCACAGTACCTCGCGGAGACGCGCAATTTCGACGGCACCTGCGTGGTCATCTTCCAGCCCGCCGAAGAGGGCGGCGGCGGCGGGCGCGAGATGTGCGAGGACGGGATGATGGAGCGCTTCGGCATCCAGGAAGTATACGGGATGCACAACTGGCCCGGCATGGACGTGGGCCAGTTCGCGATCCGGCCCGGGAGCTTTTTCGCCGCCACCGATGTGATCGAGATCACCGTCGAGGGGCGCGGTGGCCATGCCGCGAAACCCCATGAGACCATCGACCCCACCGTGGTCGCCAGCCACCTGGTGATGGCGTTTCAGACGATTGCCGCGCGCAATGCCAATCCGGTCGAGCAGATCGTGGTCTCGATCACCTCGTTTGAGACCTCATCCAGGGCCTTCAACGTGATCCCCGACCGGGTGCATCTGAAAGGCACGGTGCGCACCATGACGCCCGAACTGCGCGACCTGGCCGAGGCGCGGATCATGGCGTTGACGAGGGCCACGGCGGAAGGGTACGGGGCGACGGCGGACATCCGCTACGAGCGGAACTACCCGGTGATGGCCAACCACCCCGAACAGACCGAATTCGTGGCCGATGTGGCACGGCGGGTGAGCGGTCAATGCGACGAGGCCCCCCTGATCATGGGCGGCGAAGACTTCGCCTTCATGCTCGAAGAACGCCCCGGGGCCTATATCCTGATGGGCAATGGCGACACGGCGATGGTCCACAATGCCAATTACAATTTCAACGACGAGGCGATCCCGGCCGGCTGCAGCTGGTGGGCCGAGTTGGTCGAACAGCGGATGCCGGTCTGACGGGGCGGATGTGCGACGGCAGCAGCGTTGCGGTTCGTGTCGTTGCCGGATCTCCGACGCGCGGGATTTTGCCGACACTCAAGGAACCATGCCAAGGGTCCGCTTTGACGGTTTCAGCCGACCGGCATCGCAAACGGGTCCGGGCTCGGCTACTGCACCTGAAGTTGGCGCTTGAGAACCTCGACCATCTTTTGCACCTCGGATGGCTCAAGCCTCCCGTGTTTCAAGAGAAAATCTGCTATATCTCTGTCTGTGTAGCGTCCCGTGAGTATGTCGTCGCGCAATTGCAGTTTGAGACGCGCGAACTTGGCAGCATTGTCGTGGCAGATAATGCACTTTTCCTTGAATAGACGTCCAGAGCCCTGAATAAATTCAAACTGCTCGATCAAGACATCGATTTCATCATCCGATAACGCACCGTGTCCCGCTTTGAGATAGTCAAAAACGGGGCGGCCAGAGGCTTTACCGATCAGGCCATTTTCTGTTGCAGCCAGTTTCTCGGAAACAAAATCCCCGGCATGTGGCAAGTGACACGCCGCACAGTTCTGTTCGTAGATCAGATGTGGATCGGTTTGCTGCGCGTTCACGGAAAATGCCCAAAAAACGACGCTGAACGCCAAGGCAATGTGTGAAAGCCGGTTCATGTTCCAACCACCCATGATGTGCAAAGGACAACCGGATATGACGGTAGAGCGTTTCGAGGGATCATCCTTGATGAATATCAAGACCGAGCAGCTTTTTCGGGCCATTCGCCGCACATCGTACGACGGCCCGCTTTTGGACGTATCGCCGTTCTCTGCACCGCGCTTGACCTCACAAAACGCGGGGCGAAGCGTCCGTTCGTTCAGGGAAAGACCCTCGATGTCCGCTTTTCGCAAGATTGATGCAGTTACGCGCCCGCGGTCTGGTGCTTTGCTGGGTCCGCAACGGGTACTTCATACCGCACAGATACCTTGGCGCCCGACAAACGCATTGAAATGACCAGGTCCCACCAGCTTCCTTGATCGCCCGCGACCCAAGACGTTGCCGGATTGTTTTGCGGGATGTCTATGAAAATCCTGGCTTCGCCCGAGCCTGTGTCCTCGACATGCCCTGGCAACGTTCGGTCAACAACCTTTTCAAAGCTCACCCCATCGCTCTCTTCGTTCCTAACGATTTTGATGTGTTCCAACCATGCTTCGACGTATTCAGGGGGATGCCGAGCCATTGTTTTCATTCGCGCTGAAAATCCGGCACCAATCCATGCCGGACGCGTTTCGTTGGAAAGCGAAATGTTTCTTTCCAAGCGCAGCGTTCTCCAGGCAACATATGCATTTCGGCCAAAATAGGCAGCAGCTCCAATCGGGATGAGGTTCAGAAGAACCCATAGATTCCCCTCAGCCAGCCCCAAAAGCAATGACGCGATGCCCATAAGAGCAAACACTCCCAGAATAACTGTAAACGCGAGGGTTCCCCAAAACTCCGATTTGCTTCGAGAAATCATGATGGCGGAACGCCATCTCACGTCCCACATCCACGGCTCGTCAGGGTAATCATCCACCCTAGAGCTGCGGTATCTGTCCTCTCGATAGTTCAGGAAACAGATACTCAATACACCCAGAAATATTGTGCCGAACAGAATGCCAAAGGGGTAGACCCACCAGCTGAACGCTTGATTTGCGATCGCCACGAGCATGATCGTGGCCAGAAAAAGCGTACCAAATGCGATTGCCAAGTCGCCCCTTATGCGCATTCGTCTACACTCCACACACTTTTCCTCTACGTTCGCCGCCGTTCTACTTAACGGATGTTTGGATCACGGAAATTTGGCAACCATGCGGCAATTCTGGACAAACAGGCATTTGA
>Ga0316205_10001028_pt1 | contig 39500 bp, 72 predicted proteins | sample 3monthpyrite_MG_FD_204941 | JGI IMG/M metagenome (GOLD analysis project Ga0316205, IMG submission 204941) | Microbial mat bacterial communities from mineral coupon in-situ incubated in ocean water Damariscotta River, Maine, United States -... | ecosystem: Environmental > Aquatic > Marine >...
ACAACAGACAGAATAGCTAAAGCGAAGCCTCTGAGATAGATGTAAGCCATTGTAAATCCTGATTGTATGGCCATTTGAAACATATAGAAGGGGGCCATTTGCCTGTAAGTCTCGAAGATAATACCTGTATCTTTATCTAACACTATCTCCTGATAGCCTGTCATTATTAAAAACTCAGCCGCTAATACTATCCATATATGCCTATATATAGTATTTCTAAAGTGGAAAGCCACTAAAAACGAAGCAGTTAATAAAAAATAGTCCGTCATTTCGGCTTATTTCTTGGCTTCTTCTTCTTTGGTTTTCTTGTACCTGCCATTAGATTCTCCTCAGTTTTAAGTTATTGGGTTTTTCCAATCGTCTACAATTACAAGTCTAAATTCATCATCATTTGATAATATAGCCATAAACTCATTATAACCTGCTTTACTGGATTTTATACCGCTACTGCTGCCTAACTGACCAAACTCTTCACCTATCAGTATACAGCCTCTTGAATCATCATCTAAATTGCCTTTATGAAATAATATATGTGTTCTATTCTCCACATTAGTCACTTCAAACGTATTACCAAATCGAGGCGAATTAACGCGATTACAGATATATTCACCAGCAGGAATACAAGAGCCTGGAGTACTACCAACACTTGGTAAGTTATCTAACCACTCTCTTTCAAGGGTTAACGCAAAAGGAATATTCTCAAATACAATAGCGCCAAACGTGCCCTGCCCGCCTGTAACTACCCGTCTAATAATTAATGTTTTCATATTACAAACCCTGTAGGTGGGCCCATAAATGAATCACCTATTTGCATATAACTGGTATGCACATGAGCATTTGTTATATCTGCTCCAGTATCAACAAAGCCATAAGCTGGCATTCTAAATACATGGTAAGCATCATCTACAGCTGCGATTGAGGGAGTAGATAAATAGTCTTGTAAGGCAATTGTTCCGTCCTGACTATAGACATGCAAGGTAATATTCCCACCATATACATGAGTTAGCTCAAAATAAAGCCATTGCCCATAATAATTTTCTGGACTAAATATCAACGTATAACCAGATGGAATATAACCACTGTTTGCCGTACCGTTTTCACTGATTGGCCCCGTACCATTAGCGTCATTAGCTAGGCGTATAAAATGCTGCCCATCTGCGGCACGATTAATAAAGAAAACAGGGCGATTTGTTGCATTACTGGCATCATTCGACATTTCTACCATAAAGAATTTTTGTTCAGCATCACGGATACCATTTATAAACTCAGTGCCAATTCTGATCGCACAACCAACTGACCAATTTCTGGAATCAGCAAGCAATAAAGCTTCTGTATCTTGGACTAGTAATGTGCCCATATCTAAAGATGCAACAGTGCTAGCTACTAAAGTGCTATTGATAAATTGCGGGTTAGCTGCATCCCATGTGCCCGTAGTTACATATGTATCATTTGTACCTGAACCACCAAATTCAGAATCACCACCAGACCCGTCGGGGTCAATCTGATTCGCAGCAGAATCATATGAATAACTAAAAACAGGAGTTGCATTCGCAGGTGCTTCAGTAGCAACTCTTCCACGCATACCGGAAGTTACTAATTTATTTCGCCACCAGCTCAAGTGAATGCCCCGATAGCAATAACAGACAAGTTTGCACCTGTAGTTACTTTCCAAGCACCATTCTTTGATTTAGCACCGATAGGTATTGCAAAAGGCGTTAAATCTGCGCCCACAGTACCCCCTGTATAAACCGTTATAGAAGTGGCATCATCAAGTATCGATATAGCACCAGGCGCAGTAGTAGCTGGAATAACTAAAAGTCCTTCTAATACATCACCAGTACCACCAGTTGCGCCAAGAACCTGCGCAATCTGACTTGCTGCTACCGTTTCATATTGATCTTCATTTTTTATCGTAACATCATTATACACAGTCATAATTTACTCCATAAATAATTACAGATTAACTGGATGGAATGGGCCATAGAATGACTGAACAGGGCCTAAATCCGTGTCAAAATTAGAGTAAGGCTCTCCATTAATATCCACCGGATTTGGGTCTGTGCCCCAATAAGCGCCGCCTTTACCAATCATTAAAGAGTCATTCGCTATCATTAGATTCCATAATGTTTCGTCACTTACATTATCTAAATCAGCTAGGGGGTCACTCAATAATGGTAAGAAGCTTCCGCCTGCTTCCATTTCGGCAAGTGTATTTGTTGTGCTAGTGCTTAATGATGCTGGTATTGAATTTGCGCCTGTAGTTGTCCAAACTGGGCTGCCGCCTATAGAATAATCTAAAGGCGTTGCTGCTGCACCTGTAGGCCAGTCAACGTACCAAAAATTATAATCCTCATTTACCGTTATTCCTGCGGCTTCTGCTGTATCCAAAACACCAGACGTTAACTTATAACCAATATTGTTATAAACATTTAATGTTGCTGTGCTTGCTGTTGCTGTTAATGCAAATATATGTGATTTTATAGCTATATTGTTATAACAACTTAAGTTTGCAGCCGCGTTAGTGACGGCTGCTAATTTATGACCAGTAAAGAAGCCTATGCATTTTCTAACAACCAAAGCGCCTGCTGCTGTTGACGCTGCCATTTGATCGTCGGCATATCTTGATACGCAGTTTTCAACTATCCACGTTCCGCTTGCGCCTCTTGCGCTTACTGGATAACCATTGCAATATTTAAACATAAAGCCTGTGAATAATTGGTCTGTATGGTTTCCGTCAAAAGCAAAATTATTTTGTGAGCATATAACCGTGTGATCTAATGGCGCTAGATCATCAAACCGAACGTGTACCGTATTAAAGCCTATTTCTGCATTTGAGCCGTAACCTAACTGACCATTCGCCAAACTGCCCACAGTTCCACGCTGATAATCATCGTCTTCTGAAGATCGCTCATAGTAATGACCGTCTACAGTTGAAGAGTCACAGCTTGAAATAGAAGGGTCTGCCTTTAAAGCTAATGTAAAGTAATATTCATTCGTACCAGACGGGCTTAAATTCCACTCACCGCCGGATATAGTGCTTAAGTCTATACCGCAATTTATCTCGCATTTATTTCCACGCCATATAACCGGATTAGCTGCTGTTCCATTGCCTTTTGTCGCAATAAGAGCTGTTCTTATATAAGGGCCTGAACCTTCGGCAAAATCTACTATCTCTCCAGCACTTAAAGAGCCACCACCAATACTAGAAGGGTCTGTATAAGCATCTTCAGGGCTTGAGCCATCGTTTGCGCCTGTTGCTCTATCATCTATGTATGTAATATCTCCGATAGCCATAAATTACCCCTGCTGTTGTACATCTACGAGAATAGATGCTGTATCTGCCACAATGGCCGCATGAGTAGCGTTAGCTGATACACGCCTAGTCATGGTTGCTTTTGATGTGCTACCTGCTGCCATAGGAAATAACTTCTCACCAGTCGCGGCATTGGATATTGCCTCTGCTTCACTTTCACCATAAGCAAATCGCCCAAAGTTAGTTGCGTCTGAATTGGTAATCGTTACTTGGTTTGTGCCTGTTGCTAGTGCAAAAGCTACACCAGCGGTAGTGAAAGTAATATCCCCTGTATAAGATGAAGGGATAGGCGTACCCATAGCAGAATCATTAATTACTGTTACTGGATTATGAAATGACATTATTTTCTCCTAAAACTTGTTTATACCAATTTAGCCGTTAATCTACTGCCTATCCCAATCGAGGCTGAGGCGGCAGAATCAAGAAACCCTATCGCAGTTATAGCGGCAGAACCCGTGTATCTCATATGGATAGTATACGTGTCAATTTCAGTAGACCCTGAATCCCATAATGTGGCTATACATGTAATTAAAGTTTCCCCACTTGTTGAATTTGGAGAAAGCACTAGCCTTGCGCTAATTGAATCGCCTGCCGCATATGTTAGAAACACGTTATCATTAACTGCTGCACTGGCAGACCCATTAAACGTATTCTTATAAAAATAATTTGTCCCTGTAGCATCGCCATTTAACTCTATATTCAGCACACCGCCAGTTGTGCCATAAATAGCATTAAAATCGACAACTATTTCCTTGTTTGCATCAAACACAAGACTATTCAGTGCAATAGAATTTGCTGCTGCTCCTGTTATAGTCGTGGTATTCGATGATGCGTCTTCCAGTAAATTAAGGTCGGCTGCTGATGAGGTTACTGATACGCCGTTATATTGAAATGTGCCAGCTAGATTTATAATTGTCCCGCCTAAAGAAATTGAATCTATTGATACACTTGACCCCGTTCCCGATCTTTGAACAATAAGCCATGTAGCAGCATTAGCATCAGCAGCATCTACTGCTGTTCCTTGAAGTGCTTCAGTGTTTGCAAGTAGCTTCCATTTCTTCTGGTCTAGTCCTCCATCCGTTTCATTAAGGATTAATTGAGGTGCGGCATTCGTTATCGTTAAATTACCAGTAGCCACAGTATTAGCATCAGCCCTTAAGAACTGACTGGCAGATAATCCAGCAAAAGCACTATTTAATAATACAAAATTTGTTCCATCATAAAATCCAAATACAGGCCCTATTTGTATATCACCCGTCTCAGGGTCATTTCCATTTAATAGCTTTATATTCAAAGCGCCAATAAGATTAAAGTTAATGGTACATGCGCCTGTATTGGCTACATCAGCTAAGAAAGAATACATTTGGCCTGTTTTATAAGCGCCAGGACTTATCGGCAATGAAGCGGCATAAGTATCTGTACCAGCAGCACTAGCCCCTGCATATAATAGAGTATTATCGATAACATCATCAGCACTAGCGTAGGTTTGCAAGGCACTAGCATTACCTACCCCTGTATGCCTGAATGTTGACATAGGTAGATTTGCTGTGACCGCTGTCTGACCATCCTTAGTTATACACGTTGTTAATGCAGAGGCTATATCAGCTGTTAGCGTGTTCTGAGCCGAACTGTCTATTGTTGTATTGCCAATTGCTGGACTAACTGTAGTCACTGGCAAGATATACACACCTGATCCGTTGAAAGAAATTGGACTACCCTCCCGCTATCATGTAGCTAATATTCATTATTCATTCTCCGCTTCGAGTATTCCAGCGCCAACTATGGCAGGATTCTTTATTTTCTTAATATCAGCTTTTCTTTTGCGTTTATTAATTACCATTTCCATAAGATCAGCCATTTCGTTAGGCTTTTTCATCTTATCAGATAGCAGCGCGTTAGTATCTTTTGTGTTTTTGCCTTCAATCCTCTTAAGAATAGCCTTGATAATCATTATTCGTCTATCTAATGGATTAGGTAAATCTCCTAATACTGCACCCATTTCTTTATTCAAGGCTGGATAACCTTTGCCAGACTGATATTTTAGTATCTCATCGTTCATCATTGCATCGGTTATCTTATCTACCGATGATTTTTGTGTATCCGTTAAATCTCTTGTCTTGCCTTGCTTTTCAAGCTTATCCCATGCGGCTTCAATTCCCTTTCTGCTCTGAGGTAATAAGGTTTCTTCTCCAAGCCCCTTTGATAAAGCCTGACCTGATTCCATCTGTGATATTGGTTTTGCTCCTCTAGCATAAGCGTCTTCAGCAGCAGCAAATTTTTTACTCTTACTTCTAATAAAATCAGTAAATGCCTTTTTAGTAGACGTTATTTTAGCGGCCTCTTTTGGCCCTAGCCCACTCGCGCCCGCCTCCTTTGTTAACCTAACAGACATTTCGTCTGCAACAGCCTGCTTAAGCAACTGCAAGTCTTTTACCTTCCATTTATTTATATCATCAGGTAGCTTGGCTCCGCCCTCAGCCGCTAATTCTTTAGCTTTTCTTATTCCACGCTGAATAGATGGCCTATCAAGAAATTCACTCAATGAAGGGCCTTTTTCGCCCACCTTATTTTGTTCAAATACTTTCTGTATAGAATTATATGTTTTTTCTGCTACAGCTCTTTCTTTAGCTATATTCTTTATTTCGGCAGCAGCTATTTTTGCATCATTTGCTCTAAAGTGATTAGCAGCACCTAAATTTTTACCTGCTGGTGGTACAGTATAATCGACCCCTGCTTGTTTCTTTAGCATGTTAGGGAGGCCTGATGTTTTAGGCGCAACCATTGAATCAGGGATTCCTGCCTGCTCTTGCAAGAAATTAGGAAGATTTTTTTCAGACAAAAGCTCTTTCGTAAAAGCAGGATCATCATATCTAGCGCCTGGGCGATTACTCATATCTTGTAACTTGCCCTTTATTGGAGCATCACCGCGAGCCATATTAGCTTGCTGTGCAGACATTGTGTCCATAATTCCTTTATCTTTTAATGCGTTTATCTTTGCTTCTCTTGCGGCTAATTCACCAGCTGCCCCCTTTTGCTTTGCAGCCTCAAGCACCTGCACATTTGATCTAGGATCAATTGCATCATTTCTTGATTTAGCATAATTTGCTTCTGATTCTTTGACCAGCCTAGATTTTGCCAATGCAAGCGCCTTTGGAGTCTCACCAAAGCCTTTTGATAAAGACTGAAGTCTATCCGCTCTCTGGGCCTTTAGCATAGCTTGGAAGCCTGATGGGTCAATCTGTTCAGCAAATTTTTGTAATGCGGAAAACTCCATTGATTCGGCCTTAGTTGCCGCTTGTCCTGCCGTTTGCCCTTCCTTTGCCGTCCTAAGTAGCTCAACAACTTTAGGAAATCTATCTCCTAGCATTTTATCAATAGTATCTACGGTTGCTCTTTCAGCACCTTTTGGAAGTCTGTTTACTAAAGCATCTTTTACAAATTTTAAAGTCGCGCCAGCTGCATTCAATGGGGCTGTCACTGGTTTTGCAACTGTTTCAGCTAATGCGCTAGGCACAGCTTCAGGTGGCATAGCTTTTTTAGCGCCCTTAGCCCCTATTATTGCTGGCAGAGACATTATTGTTGTTTTTGCAGCGGCCCCTATAGCTGGCGAGCCTGTTATATCTAAATTAGCTTGACCTACTGTCTCAGCGCCTTCTTCTAATTTTTCAAAAGGAGCCATTAAAGCCTCAGATGCAACTTGACCGCCTGTTGATCTAGGCTGATATGTCATTGCATCTTGGAAATATTCAATATTTTCTGTTGAATCACCCAAATCAAGCCCTAAAGTATTGCCTAATTCAGTGCCTATTCCAGACAAGCCGCCAATTGATGAGGCAACCATACCAGAGCCTATTTGCATAGCTGGTTCTAATGCAGCGCCCACTAAATTTCCTGCTGACTCAAACGGCTTATCTAGCGAGTAAACATCTTCTAATCTTTTTGGGTTTTCTTCTGGCGACACAGATTCTAGCATAGCCTCCGCTCTATTTCTTTTTGCCCTTGCAATTGCTAATGCTTTTTGCTGTTCAGGTGTCATTGAAATAACGCCCTATCTTCATCTGACATATATTTCCAATCTTCAGGATCAATTCCTTCAGGAATATTATTAGGGTCGAATGTATTGTCTTTTTTATCTTGATATTCATCAAGCCAACGAGGCGTAATAACACCAGCAGATACATTAGGGTGTTTTTCTTTTTCTTGATCTAGTGCATAAATGTAATTCTGAACCTCTGAATCTTTTATCTTCTTAAGAATTTGAGCTACAGCTATACGCGCATCGTGGCTGGTTTCGACTCTAGGCATGGACATATTTATAATCTCCATATCTTTATCAGTTAAGCCTCTTGCACCAAATTGAGCAATTTTATTAACCTTCATATCACCTAAAGCCTGACTCATTGTAGAAACGTCTACTAAAGATTCGTCGCTATAGCCGAAAGATGAAAGCATGTTTTTAACGCCTGATATAATCGGTTGAGCGCCACCAGCTGTACTATCAGGGGAGGCGGCAATAAATCTATCAAGTGCAAGTGATTCGTTATAAGCAGACTTTGCTCCAGCAGATAACTCGTCCATCATCTGTGCCTGTTTTTTCATTCTTTCATCAGCATACTTGTCTGAGCCACCTACTGATATATCGGATGCGCCAGAGCTTTTAGCATATGGCTGGCCAACTAAATTAGCCTTAACACCATTTATTACCTCTCTATTCTGCCATAATCCGCTTTCCTGCATTTCTGGCACAACTTTGTATTTACTAGCGGCAGGCTTATTCTTCTTCAGCATAGCTAGGGCCACTTTATCCATGCCACTACCCTCTAATTCGGGTGTGGTCATTCCCTGTATTGCACCACGCATAGGATCAGCTTCTATTGATTCCTGTTTAGGCTCGTAATTATAACCGCCTAAATCTTCATCAAATTCGCCTATCTGCTCATCAACTGCATCCTTACCCATAATCGTGTTAAGTACGTCTTCAGCAGCCTTAGACTTCATTTCTGATTTTTCGGCACTTAACTCAGATTCTTTTGAGTCCACATCTTTTAACTGGCTTCGACTTAATAGTGCTGACGCTAATTTAGTTAAGCCTTCGCCTAGACCATAAGGCACAACACGACCACTAACCATTCTATTTGAATCGCCTTGTTTTAAGTTCTGAGCCTGTAAAGCTTCAATCACTTTGCGTCTACGCGCCTGAGACTCTAGCTCAGATTGAACTTGCTCATATGAGCCTGGTGTTGTAAATGAAGTATATGCCATTATCCGCCTGCCAAATATCCTGCGCCCAAATTAAATAACCCACCCATTAACGCGTTTCTTCCGCTCATTTGTGCATTGTAATCGCCCATTGCGTAGTTCCCTGCGGCAGTTGCCGCGCCAGTGTAATCTGGCCCAGCCACTTGCGGAGCTTGTCCATACGCTTGGAATTGAGGCATATTTACTTGTGATCCCGTACTAAAGGCATTGTATTCATTTAATGGCTGATTTCTTTGAGTTAATGCCTCAGATATATTTTGTCTGCGTGAATCCATACCAGTGGTAAATTCATTCATTGAACTCTGCATTTGATTCTGGAATAAATTAATAGCCTCTGATTCAGTCATACCTCGGCTTGCCATTTCATTAACAAATTGAGCCTGTGCATCGCTCTGCCTCAATCCATGCTCTTGTGCTGCCTGAGAAGTTGCTGCAATATTAGCCTGTTGTCTTGCGTCTGTTTGCTTGCGATCTAACCGCTCCATTTCTCTATTATAAGCCTCAGAGCCTTTTGGGATGCCTTGAGCTATTAACTGAGCAGACTTTGTGTCTCTATCACGGCCTATGTCTGTATTAACACGGCTCATCATTGCATCTACTACATCAGAGCGGGTTTTATCATAATCCCCACCCTGATATGTTGGTACATTCCCACCTATACCAGAATAGCTTGGGCCGCCATATTCTGGTGCGCTACCATCAATAGAGAATTTAGAGCCAAATGTATCTTCCATCTGACCTAAGCCCATTAATCCTAAATCAGCCGACTTTTGCTGAGATTGCTGGCCAGTCTCAAATATTCTCTGTTGCTCTGGCGTTAATGTAGTAGTAGCAGTCCATTCATCTGTTAAGAAATCGTCTCTATTTGGAGCGCCCCCAAATGATCCATCACTTATAGTAGAGGTTGTTTGCAGTAAGTTTCTGACACCATCAGATAGTCCATTCCACTGCGCCATAGCAGCATCATAGCCTTCTTGGTCAAATCCCTGTTCAAATGTCCTTGACCCTAACGGATTATATTCATTTACGCGATTGGCTTGCGTTTGTTGTCTTGCAAGGTCTAAATTGCCTTGAGCAGTGGCTTCTGCTGCGCCAGTATAATCTGGTGCTTCAGGTAGATCAGGCCCAGACATAAAATCTCCAACGCCATCAAATACATTGCTTAGACCTGGGAATATATTGTCGTAAAATGCCATAATTGTTCTCTTTGTGAGTTATGCTAACTGAAGGAGCTGTCTGCGCCAAAGAGTTAAACCTATAATAACCTAAAACTATAAAAAATCAAATAACGCCACCCGTTTCAAATAAATAATCGCAAGCAGTCCAATGAACTTCTAAGCTATCCGTATTAACTTTAAGCCCACCTGATACACAATAACCAACATTAGCAGCAGGTGAAGTCCACTTTCTAACAATCTTAAGACCACTTAACCATAAGCCTATATCCCATTGAGACACATCCCAAGCAGATGAACCTGTAGATGTAAAACTCGATATGCCCGTTATTTCATTGTCAGAATAGTCAATATCAAACCCTGTTAAAAATGTAATATCACCATTGACCTGAAGTAATGGCCTGAACATCTTTATATCTTTTTGTTGTGATTGCATACCAAAATAGTTAAAAGCGGTTTTACCAATACCAATAATCTCATCACCATTATCATCTGTTCCTGACCATGCCTTTTGAACAACTGTAGATGCACCAAAATACAGTTCATCATTGTACATAGCAAAACACTCGCCATCCCAATTTTCAAACTCACACCATGATTTACTAATTGTGTTCATCACATATTGCTTATGCTGACCGCCTTCAGCTACGGGGATATTAAATATTAAAGCTGATTTTAAAGGGTGAATGGTACAATCCCACCCAAAATTACTACCATAAGAAGCCGCTGATAAATTAAACTCTTTTTCTATCTTATCTGTTAAAGATACCCGTTCGTCTATTTTTGCTTTCTTTAACGCTTCACTAAGTGGGTAAGCGCCATTCTGTGTTAATGCAATTAAATCACCGCCAAATTGAACAAATGCACGTCTACCTAATGGTTTGCCAAGAAAATAAGTGCCTATTTTAACCCAATTTGCAGCCGTTGACGGATCAGTACCACGATATATAATTGCCTCACCCTGAGAGGTCATAAAAACAATATGATCGTCTTGACCATTGCCACCGTCAAATGTCCAAGTAGCAGCCCACATCAAATAGCCGCCTAAATTAGCAAATGATGATAAGTCAAAAGCAGTTAGAGCGCCACCAGCAGCGCCCGCTGCTAGATATTCAAACTCCAAACTATCATTTTTAAGAAAAAATAATCTACCATTATATTCAGTAACATTGACCAAATCAGTTAATGTTGCGCCAGTTAATACAGGAGTTGATGTTGTTCCATTAATCAATTCCCAAGCTGTACCATTATAATAATAGGGCGCATCAACACCATTAACCATAATTAAATAGTTATTAGTTCCATCACCAAAATTAATAGTCTGCCACCTACCATTAGTAACAGTTAATGTTTCTGCTGTGGCAGCGCCAGGTGAGCTTGCATCATATACATCAGTAGAGGTGCAAGCGAACATATTATTAGTGCCATCCATACCATTATAAACAGCTATAGTCTCAGTTGTTCCCGTTATATCTGTAGAATATGCAGAATTACCACCCCTCAATACACAGTCTGTAGTTGTAGGAAACCAGTTAACTAACTTAATAGCGTCTTGTGGTGGCATTGAAGCAATAGAGTTTTTAGCATTCCAGCCGCCCAATGGTGCAGGAACGCTCTGAACCTGAGAAACTTGCGCTCTAGGGCCTTTTGTTCTTATTGGCCGCCTCATACGTTAAAGCTGCCATCTGGCACATATACGCGAGGCTGAGGCGAGTAATTGCCTTCAGACATATTGATATTACGCCTCATTGAATCGCTTGATAATGCTTTTGATACCATTTGTTCATAAGTGTTAAAGTCTTCAGCATACTCTAGACCTTTCTCTTTCTTCCACCGCCATCTAAGGCCCATCATTATGATTTTTTCAGGGAAAAGAAATGTATCTGTATCTAAATTAAAATACTGACTGTAGGTTGTGCCATCAGCGCCTAATATCCAGTTTTCAGAGATATATTCAAACGCCCATGTATGTCCTGCTGCTGGTACTGGATTACATAAAAGATTGCCACCTCTAAATCTTGCCTGATAACGTGGGCCAGTAACTTCAATTGCTTTTACTTGTTGCCAGTCAGTAGCGTCAATAACATAAACAGGCAGCCTTAAATCTCTATCCCATATTGTATTATCTTTTATATAAGCAAATCCGTTAGAAGCAATAGTCTGAATAGAGCCTTGATCCTCTGTCGCTATCGTTGTATGAGTTGCCTCATTGGTTAAAGCTTGCCAATCGCCTCTTGTTGCTAGTTCTTGGCCTTCTTCTTCTAATAAAGCTAATGCTTGCAATACTTGCTCATCAGTAGAACCTAGTACAGTTGTTGGAACAGGTATGTTTGTTCGCTTGCAAAAATTCTGGATAAGTTCAAGCATTGCCATTAGTTTACTCCGCTAATTTCTTTCTAAGGGTTTCTTCGCTGGTATTCCAGTGAGGTTTTTTTCCAAACTTTTGCTCATATTGGAGCTTTAAAGTATCAATAGATTCGCTACCTTTCTGGACATCGTTTAATCCAATATCTATAGTCTCTGGCTCAGGTGTTATATCAGCCATAGTAATAACATTAGTAGGCTCTACATGTGCTGGTTGAGCAGGCGCCTCTCCTGTCTCTAATTGCGCCCTATAAGATTGATTCTTTAATATCAAGCTTTCATTTTGAGTTTTAAGAGCTGCGTTTTCTTGCTCTAACGCTGTAACCCTCATTGTTAACGGGCCGTGATCGCTTGTTGCTTGCAGCCATGCTTGAGCCTTTTTCTTCAACCCTAATGCGCCCATCCCAATACGAGATAATCCTTCATCATTGGCCTGAGCCAAATCTTCTACTGTACGAATATTAGCATATAGCAATGATTCGCATTGAGCAGGGCTTAATAATGTCCAGCCTTTGATTGGAATACCATCTTCAGGTATTTCATTGCCTTTCTTCCAAGAATCTGCCTTAGCCTGCCATGCTTCAACCCATTTAGGATTCATACGGCCATTGCGAGCATTCATCTTAGCTTTGCCTAGCCATGCTTCCAGTTCTTCTTCGTGAAGGTCTTTAGAGCCTGGAGGCGTTACTAACGCATAATTAACATCTTTTGATACATAGTGTCCAGCTTTAATAGAAGCGTCTCTATCTTCTACTGCGCGTGTCTCAAAAATTACATAAGGTGGTCTTTCTTCTTCTGCTGTCAGCATTATTTTATTCCTGTCTGGATTAAGCGATACTTCTTAATATTACGTTTGTATTCATGATATTTGCTGCTATTGCTTTTCTATTCTTATGAAAATTAAATCTAATAAGTGCCGATAAATTATTTACTCCGGTAAGAGTTCTAAATATCTTGTAATTGCCTTTTTCTAAACAAAAATCTTCTACTTTTTTTTGATAATTCATCTCTATTTCCTCTGTCTGATTTATAGAAATTATATTGTAACAAAGAAAGCCCCCGAAGGGACTAACCTAGTTTAGCGAGGGAACATACATAAAAGTTCATTCGCGCTTGCATCACCTGCAAAACCACATACTGCGCTTGTAGCTGCCACAATTACATCTAATGTGCCATCACCTGCGCCAGTCGGGGTCATTGGGTCACCATCTGCACCCGCTGTAAAAGCAATACTTAGTGTAGCTTGGCCTTCAATTTGAATCCAACCAAACTCATTATCACTTAATGTTGCTTGCAATACACCTGCGCCAACTTCATCAGAAGCAGATAAATCACTTGTTACATCTTTAGCGGCATAACCTGTCGCTGCAACATAATAAGCTACTTCACCTGCAACACCATCAACGGCTGCTGCTTCTTCAGAATAAGTAATGTATTTGTATACTTTACCATCCTGCATTTCTGCAATTGTACCAAGAGTAAATTGCGCTGTTGTATCTACGCGGTCTAATACCACGCCTGCTATAAAGGACATAATAGTCTCCTAATTTAATTTAGCTTTTCGGTTTGGGGTAAACATGGCCTTTTCAACAGACCATCCAGCGTAAAGCCGGTCTCTGATAGTCTTAATTTTCATACCAGAAATTTCACTTAATTCCCTTGCCGTTTTTAAAGAATCTCCAAACATATATCTAGCTGTATTTCGCCTATTTGAAAGCTGCTCGATGGCGGTTGCCCATCTGCAATTATCTGGCTCATAATTTCCATCGTTATCAATTCGATCAAGAGTAGTGCCTTTTGGCCTTAACCCCATATCTTCATAAAAACTATCAAAACTATTAAGCCATCTATCACAAATAGTTATACCACGTCCACCATACTTAAAATAGTCAGGTGAGTTTTGGTTAGTACAGCGCTGCTTCATGCTTTCCCACGACTTAAAAGTAGGTACGCCTGTCATATTATGAGTCGATACTTTTTCTTTATGGTAACAACCACAAGATTTAGTCGTTTCATTAATAAGATTAGCAGCCCTAACTTTCGTATGGTTTCCACAATCACACAGGCAAAGCCAGTTTATTTCGCCATGCTTTCCTTTATGTGATCTCTCAATAACCATAAGTCTACCAAATTTCTTTCCCGTTAATTCTAATGCCTTTCTTCCCATATCAATACTCCAACATAAAATTAGAGTATATCAACGTATAAGCTACAATACAATATTAGAATCTACGCTTTGAAAACTCCCTGCTGTGCGCGGTTAGAGCATTCTAAGTTACCCATCCACAAAATAGGTGTAACAACACCATCTTGATTGATAGGACGTTGGTCTTCCATAATTTCAAGGTCTGCATCTTTATGAACACAAAGACCAAAATAGTCAGTGTTAATCATATAGCCGTGAGCAGTAGGAATACCTGAGTTACCATCGTGCATAACATCAGCATTCTTATACTTCAAGCTTACAAAGCCGCCTTGAGCCTTATCTGCATCCATATATCGCTTGATTGATACCTGGCTATTTTCATAGAACTGGTAGTAATCATTAGACATAACAATTAAGTCAGGTGCGTCTGAAGGGCCACGATCAAGCTCTAGCCATAAAGGAAGCATGATTTCGTTTTCAATAGTTGTCTCTGAAACAGTTACCGCTCCACCGCCCTGTAAAGGAGCCGCAGCAGATTGAACTGTATTACGCCAGAAAGCATTAGCCGCAGTAGTTGAGTTAATACCACCTACTGTGCCTTGACCTGAGTCAGCGATAATAGCCTGAAGACCATTGATCTGATTTGAAGCTGTACCATCAGAATATAAATCACTTGAGAAGTTATTGTTATAAGTTCTAAGTGCATTCTTAATACGACTTTTAGCCAGGTTGATGATTTTAGACTCACCAGAGTTAATACGAAGTTCACGACCTGATGCAACTACATTAATTGCAACTTGTCGCCATTGGTATTCCGCTGCACTAATTACTTCTGATGCAGAAATATCCAGAATATCCCAATCGCTATAACGTTGGTAGGTTGAGTTTTCAGCGTAATCAAGCGGGCAAGCAATTGTTAAGCCGCCATCTTCTGTTCGCTGATTGCCTTTCTTCATCATATATTTCAGAAAAGCGTTACGGTTAGAAACGTTATCTTTAATTTCTTTCCGATGTTTACGGAAGGTAGTTGATACCAGTTCCGTGAATGTACTATTTGGGGATGCCATAATTTAGCTCCTAATGTGAACGTGATTGAATATCTTTAAATGTCTCTCTCATTGTGTCTTCCATCGTTCCATTAGACGCTGTAGGCGCTTTTTTGGTGTTTCGACCTCTGACATTTGTCTTTGAAGCTTTCTTAGCCTTCGAGACTTCCTGTTTGTTCTTCTCAGCTTCTTTGGCAGCTTTGTCTTGTTGGACGCGCTCCATTTCTTTCTGACGAGTTACAGGATTTGCCCATACTGCTTTTTCATAAGCGCCTTCTAAATCATCACCACTGTTTATAAATGCGACAATCTGGTCAGACACTTCATCAAAATAAGGATGAGCAGGGTCTTCAGCAAAAGCAGTTATACTCTTATTAACCTTTGATACTTCGGCATCATGTACCTTTTTCTCATTAGCCTGAATATGACCTTTTAAGCTGTTAAGTTCATTTTGCATGTTTTGTACTACAGGGTCAACTTCTTGACCTTCTTGAGCTGGCCCTAGCGTTACACCATACTCTTGCGCCATTTGCTGAAATGCGGCTTGTTTAGCTTCAGGTGTTCCAGAAGATAGCTTATGATGGGCATTTAACATGAATTGCAATACTTGTGGCGCTGTTGCACCATTTTGTTGTTCTATATGATCTAGCATAGGCTTAAATGGCTGCAAAGCATCACGCATTGACCTGCCTAGCGTAGAATCTTCCTTATTTAACTCTAAGCCTTCGCGCATTTGAGACTCGCGTAATTCAATATAATCTTGTACTTCAGGCTCTAATGCACTAAATTTTTCGTGCATGTCCTTTTTCCATGACTGAGGGGGCGCTTTAGCTGCAATAGGCTCAGGTGCTTCTTCTTCATTGATTTCTAGCTCACCTGGCTCATCTTCAGGTATTTCCACTGGTTCATCTTCTTCATACTCAGCTTCTTCTGGTTCCGAGTTAGGAAATAGATCATTCGACATAGTGTCTAATGCTGAATCCATATCAATACCACTGTCAGTGGGCTCTGTTGATTCTACTGCTTCTGTACCGCTGTCTGCGATTGCTTCTTCACTCATTGTTAGCTCCTCAGCTATTGTCGATCTACACTTAAATCTGCACCTGCCCTCAACTCTTGCTCTAATGAGCCTTGCTGGTCAGAGGACATATTTCTAATTGTTTTCTCTACTTCTCTATCAACCTGTAATTCAAGGTTAGCATTTTCATTCTTTATATTTCTTTCTGATTCAGCAACCATGCTTGGGTCATATTCAACACAGTTGCTTTCCTTCATATCTTCATTTCTAGCTGTGTGATTTGTTATTGTTCGTCCTGTAGTGGGTGATTCATACGGCTCAAAAAAACGATTAATAATGTTTGCTCTTGGCTTTGTTCTCTGCTTAGGCTCCCCAAACTTCTCCACATATTCACTATAAGGGTAAAGTTTTCCGTCTTCTGAGTTTTGTATATATCTCATTCTTTACTCCTATATGGCTCTGGTGCGCCTTCTATACACCCTGCCTGATTAATGTCACTGGCAATATCCTTCATATGCTGTGCATGTTTATCGAGCATAGATTGCTGTCTACGCTCAGAATCCTTAACAACTGATTTTAGTTTTTCATTAGCTTCCATTTGATCTGCATCAAGTCTTATTTTATTAATGGCATCCTGCATCTTCATTTTTTCAACTGCTAGTTTCTGCTCAAAATCAAATTTCATCTTATCTGCTGCAAGCTTATTAAATTCAGCATCCAATTGCTTGCCCGCTTTCTCTTGTTCAGCCTTAAATTGCTCAGTTGCTTGCTTTTTCTCCTGCTCAAACTTTTGTCTTTCCTGCTGTAACTTCTGGCCTTCAGCTTGCAGTTTCTTCTGCATTTCCTCTGATTTTGGATCAGCTTGAGGTTTTGGCTCCTGCATTGAATTAATTTGGTCTTCAACATCGTCACCAAACCTAAATCGTCTAGTGATTTGTATCAACATAGCCTTAGCTGCGCCAAACGGCATAATACCCTGCTGAATAAGTGGGCCAATTCCATTCATAAACTGAGCCATTGCATTCATAAACTCAGCAACCATTTGCTTATCTTCGGTCGCCTCAGCCTCTAATGTTGAATTAGTCTCAATATCAACTTTAAATGATCTAATGTAATCGTCTTGCAAAAACTCAAGTATCTCTTCCCATGAAGGACTTTGAGCCGCTTGAACTAATTGAGGATCAGGCTTAAATGGTGGGGGAGGAGGTACTTGCTGGCCCTGCTGTTGTGCCTGCTGCATTTGAGGGGCCATTTCAGCTATTTTAGCCTTATGCTCCTGCTCCTGCATTTGTAGCATTTTCTGTGCTTTTTGCTTATTCTCGGCACTTGGATAAGGAAGGCCAGTGGTTTTGGCCCATGTTTCAGCAGATAGCTTATTAACCGCTACATCGAGCATAATTCTCAGTGAGTCACGCGCATAGTCCTGAACACGCTTTTGAAGACGCTTAAGACGCATTGTGCCCCAAGATTCTTTAAGTTTTTGTGCGCCTAATGTTTCAGATGCTTTAGTTGATCCACGAATAACATCAGATATGCCTGTTATTTCATAAATAACCTGCTTACATGACTCACGGGCCGTATATAACTCTCTTAACACATCAACCAATAGTTTTAATGGCATAAACCAAATAGCTTTCTCAAATCCACCATCTAATAAACTAGCGCTCTTGCTTGTAGGTACTAGCTCATTATCTTCACCATCCATGATTTTCTCTAATTCATCACCCAAAGCGCCATCATAAGCACCACGTACCTTAATTGCCTTCACTACTTTGTTGATTCGGCCTTGAATAACGTTTAGTTCATGTGCTTGATTCTTATAGATTGTATATAAAGCTGTAGGCATTAAATCATTAGCTTTCTCAATAAACTGCATAGGTCGAGGGCAATTAAAGAACCCTGTAATGCCTAATTCATCATCTTGAACTAATAAATACTTATTTTTATCCTGTGGCGAGATATAACGAATCTTTCTATCTTTTTTATCCCATATTTGATAAATAAGTGCGGTTTCTTTATCGCCTATATTCTTTTCTGACTCGTCAGTATCGTCGCTGTCTGATTCTTCACCTTCTGTAAATTCTAATTTATCTGTTTTAAGTGATAAATCGTCGCATTCAACTTCTGATAAATGCAGCTCATAAGCTACCCAAGGCACGTCTTCCCATTTAAGGGCGTATCCATAAAAAGCTCGATCCCATTTCTTAGCATCAAGACAAACAGTCTCATATTCTACTTTTTCAGTCGACTCCGTTTCTTCTTCTTCATTTGCTGGTTCACCTGAGATCATTGCCTCATATTCGATACATGACGAACCTCTACCTGGGAGTAAAGCATCTAATGTTACAGATTGAATTGTATTTTCAAAACGCGCATAACCATCTACATTCGTATCAAGCAGATATTCAAGCATTCTGGTAGAAGCTTTTGAGCCTGCAACGACTAATGGGCTTTCTTCAGTAGAAAACCGTCTTTTAACGATAGGTCTTGGTGATTGTGAGAATATAGCGGGAAGTAATGTTTCAGTATTTGAGAAAAGGATATTAAATGGGATAAGCTGTGGATCATCACCATTATATATTTCAAGTATGTCCTGACCATCTTTGAGATAATCTTTTTCGCGCTTCTGAGCGTCTTTTATCTCATTTAGCCATTTTTGGACAACTGTTTTCGTTTCTTTTTCAGCCATATTAATTCTCTAGAATTTATTGCGCTCTCGACGCTTCTTTTTGAAGTGCTGGTCTCTTATTGTGCCAAAGTTTACATTAACTATGTTGCCTGCTGCAAACTTTTGATCTTGAGTTAGAATAATTTGCTTCTCTTTTGAGAATTTCCAAGTCAAACTTAGGTATCTAAATGCGTCTGCATAGTGACTTGATCCATCATGTATAGCGTCATTGCTAAATAATTTCTTTTCTTCGTCAAATTTACGCCTATAAGACTTTAGCGCATCAATACCATCTTTTGTTGTTACTTCATTAAATACACAAAATTCAAACGTCTTACGGGCCGCATTAATCCCATCAAGCTTAGAAATGGATGGGCATATATCAAATTGACCTAAATCAAACTTCTTAGTGATTTTATAATGATCGATTAGGTCAAAAAACTGCTGTAATATCGACTTTCCGCCCATTCCCATTCTTACGGGTTTTGCGTCATGTGGTAGCCAATGCTTTCCGTATCTCCAATTATTTGAAATAGCTTTTTTGTATATTGCATCGGCATAAAAATCAGGGTCTTTAAAATTAAAATCAAAGCAGTCAATAACCCGTATTTCATGCCCTATTACCTGATAAAACCAAATAGCTGTTGCATCATTTCGACCTATATCCCATGCGCTATGAACAGGGTAGCGCTCATCATGGGGAACATGAGATACGCGCTGGTTAGCTTCTAGTGTCGATAGCTTATCACCCCATATAGCGCCTGGCATTGCAGCATCAAATGAACAAAAATACTCTTGAAGCCATAGCGCCTTTCCGTATTCTTCACCATGCTCAGACTGATACTCAATTAATTCCGCATCTAATTGCTCTTTAGTAAAAACAGATGTTTGGTCGGCTGCTAATATTTGAGAAAACCAGTTATCAGACCCTTCAGCCATATCAATTAGGTTTTTAAAGTGATTCTTTCCGCGGGGAGTAGAGTTAAATATAGCCCATCCTTTATTTTCTAATAGAATGGGCCTTATAAATCCCCAGCTATTAGGATTAGATAGCGCATATTCTGAAAAGGTTGTGCCTACGGGCGTTGAGCCAACTAAACTATCATAATTATCAGACCCAACTAATTGCCATGTTGAGCCATTTTTAAAAACTATCTTCATTTCCTGATTAAGCGTATTAGCTCTTAGTTCTTCAGGAAAGGCTAAATCAATTCGCTTCTTGCCTGAAGCTGGATCAACCGCATCCCATATAGCCTTTCTACACTGACCATACTCTGGAAGCATGTACCAATAGTTTCCAATCCTTTCAAATGCAGCACAAGCATTATGGTTAAGCATTACCGCATCTTTACCGCTACGACGATGCCATGAAACAGCCGCACGTTTACCCATCTTAGGATTCTTCTCTTCTTTACTGAGATAATCCCATAGAGGCTGCTGATAGTCGCGTGGACTCCATTTATTGGGTAGTTGGATGCTCATCTATCACCGTGACTTCAAGTATTTCTTCAATAGCTTCTTCAAGCGGAACGTCATGTTTTCCCATTAAATTGTAGACTTTATGATAGTCAACGCCTTCTTTTCTGCATATCTGAGGGAGATTCATTATCTCACCTTTCCATTTATGAAGTGTCTTTGTTTCAAATGATTGCAAGTATTCTAGTTTATCTTTAACTTGAAGTGGCCCTACATAATCAGCGTACATCTCTCTATTGGCTCTGTTTACAGATACTTCATGAGCAGTATGTGACCCCATATTGCCGCCACCCATCTCAATAGATACGCCACCACGATTAATAACAACCTTTAATCCTTCAGCCATCTCTTCGTTCTTTTGCTCCCACTGGACTATTTTATCAACATTATCCAGTATAAGCTTTTGAGCCATCAAAGACTCATCTTTAACTGCCTTCTTAATAACACTGTTCATTATTGCATCCAAATCATTCTCAGCAATATCTTTGAACTTCTTATGAAGATACTCTCTTACTACAGTAGCATGATTCTTACTGCCCTTCTTTCTTGTCATAGGTGTCTCCTAATTTATCAAGAGTATAACTCAAAACAGTGTTTATTCAATCATTGTAATTTATCTATGATAACACTGCGATTGATAGATAAAGTCAATCAACAAAGTTTCAGCAAAAGGTATATACTAAAGTTAATGCCAAGGAGGCACGACCTAATAATGCCAAGGTCACTAAATAAAAGGCTAAGTCGGGGGCAGAGGAACCTTCCCAACCCAATTGGTGTTACGCCAACGGTTACAAACCCTAACGGGCAATACGACACGTAACAACTCTCAACTTAAGAGGGTTAACCAATACGGTTCCCTTTTTCCTCTCCAAGATACCCAGACTCTATTTTAAATCAAACCAATAGTGTTAAACAATAACATTGCATAATGCAATATAAGCAAATGGTTAAGTAGTTTAAAATTAGTGGATTCTGTAAATGGTGGTACCCACCCACACAACCACCCCCGCCACCGCTTCACCCACCCCCCCCATCAATACACTAAAATAAATAATAATAACTGTCCTACACTGTGTAGTCCTAGTCCTACAAATGGCGTGATAATATGAGCGATAGAGATAATCTATCAATAAACTCTCTTCAATAGCTATTCTACCATTGCAAAATGCAACGTTTAACCTTTTATTAATCAGATAGATGTTAGATTGTTATATCTTCTTATCTAATAGATTAATTATGTTATTCGTTTAACCATAAACTTAGTTAATACGGGTATAAAAACCTTTCATTATCTTTTCTTTAATTCTTACGCGATACTCTTTAAATCAACTAGATAAAGGAACCGATACTATGAAAATGACACAAACAGAACTATCAAAACTTTATAATAACAATGAAACTATTGTATTTAACTATAAAAGAGCGTTTGAAGTAAGGTGGTCACATGGTTGTAAAGAATACACACTAGTGCAAGTAAGGCGTGTATTTGAAGGTTTACCGTACACTAAGCGAGGTAGATACATAGCAATGAACCCAAAACAAGCTAATAATGTAATGCAAGGATATTAAGACTATGACAAGACTATCTGAATTAGAAGTTAAGAAGGGCGACCACGTTGTATTAAAGCGTGAGTTTATGGATGATGGTGATGAGAACTATAGATTTGTTGCTGTAGATGATATGGAGCATGGAAGAGTGACTATTGAGGCGCAGGGTACTGGCTTATCAATTGCACCGTCTAGTGTAGTTAGTCGTCATATGATTTCTAGTGCAAGATCATGAATGTATTAATAGGCTGCGAGGAATCACAAGTAGTTTGTCAGGCATTTAGGGATTTAGGTCATAATGCGTTTAGCTGTGACTTACAACCTACTAGAGGCAATCCTGAATGGCATTATCAAGGTAATATCATGGATGCTATGCACGAGACTGGCTACTTTGAAGCTGTGAATCTTGATCTTATTATTCTACACCCTGACTGCACGGCTATGGCGCTAAGTGGAAATCGCTGGTATGGGCGTGATATGCCTCATAATGATAAGCGCATTAAATCAGTTGAATGGACGCTTAAACTGTGGGAATTAGCCTTAAAACGCTCAGACAGAGTTTGCCTGGAAAATCCTAAATCTGTAATTTTTCCTTTCTTACGTGATATTGGGCATATCGTTCAATACATTCAACCTTGGATGTTTGGTCATACTGAGAATAAAGAAACAGGCCTTTGTTTACATGGATTACCTAATCTTAAACCTACTAATGATGTGAGTCATTTAATGGTCAATATGAGTAAAGCTGAAACCGATAAAATACATAGAATGCCGCCATCACCAACACGTAAGCGCGATAGATCAGTAACTTATCAAGGCATAGCTAATGCTATGGCAAATCAATGGAGTAAATAACATGCACACTATGATTAATAAACAACTAGCCCCTTTTGCAGACTTTCCACGTATTACACGTATTGAGGACTTAGAACCATTAGAAGTTACGCCAGAGCGTGATTTTCCTGAGATACTTGAACGTATAGATGTCTTTCCTGAATGGTTAGACTGTGATGAGTCACTAGAAGAGCATGTAGCTAATAACATTGAAGATACAATCAATAGCATACATGAATCATTAGTTTATAAACGCAAATATACTAAATAAGGGGTAACTTATGAAAATACCTGAATGCTATAAGCCAGTACAAAGCAAGCGAGAATATCAGGCTTTAATGAGGTTTTATAGAGCTAATGGAAAGCTTGACCTTGCAGAAGATTGCTTTTTATTACTTCTGTTTTTCTATAAAGATTAAATAACACTTATTAACTACAAAGAGAGAAGACTATGAGAAGTAAAATAATAAACAGAGCAAGACAAGTAATTAAAGATACTAAATATATTAATAATTGGTTCGGTGCGGAAAGATTCTTCAATGAATCATATGTAACTGGCCTTATACAAGGCAAATATTTTATTACTAAAGATAATTTTATGAGTCAGACAATATATGCTTTAAGAGAAATAACACCGGATGGAATTAATACCATCGGTGGCCCTTTAGATTCTGAATTAGAAGCGCGTAACTTAATAGGGAGTAAATAACAAGCACTAGCCCCTTAATTGGGGCTATTTTATCAGTTATTCTTTATATTATTAACATTGCCACCAAACCCAAACAATAAACTATTAGTATCAATGATTTTCTTTGCTTTCTTCTTAGGTTTTGGCTTAACTGGCTCAGTTATTCTTACCTTAAAATCAGTTAATCTTTGGTAAACATGGCTAGATGTTCGCTCAATGAATCCAAACTCATGCTTGTATTGCTTAACTACTTTAATTTCACCACGTTTAACCATTTCGGCAAACACTTGGCCCACTGATTTATAATAGCAATCAATTTCCCTCGCTATATCCTTTTGAGTGTATTCATCACTTAATGATTTAGATAATATCTGTTTTCTTACCTTCTCTTTTATTGATAACGTCATATATTAGCCTTTTCTGCTATGTAGCCTTTCCTTTGCTTTCTCACACTGCAATTCGTAAGCTTGCCTTTGCTTGTCTGTCATTGCGTTTATCTTTTCCTGCTTCTGTACAGTACGCAAATTAGAGTTTAATGGCCTGTATTCAAACAAACTACACTCTGTCATGGTGCAATTACTAGTTTGATCACGCCAGGTGCCAGAATCTTTACTGTCATATATGCAAGATTTACAAAATTCATTAATGGCTTGTTGTCTTGTTAGTTTCATAATTGAACCTCCAGGTTATTCTTTTTTAGCCAGTGCGGTAAAAACCTATATTTATATTCTTTGTTTCTATACAGGGCCTTCTTTCTATATGGGCAGACTAATAGCTTTTTACCATTGGTTAACTTGATAATAGCCCTGTATTTTGAGCCACATAACGCCCAATCAAAGTCTATTTCATTATCCCTTAATACTTTTAGCTCTTTAGCTATCAGGTTATCATTAGACTTAATGTCTGAGTTTTCTAATATAGTGTTCATTCTAATAACTCTGGGTTTTCGTGTATGTTTCCGATTACCTCAAATCTCTTAGTTCTTTCTTGAATGGCTTGGCTTCTTCCTTGATTTTCTGATGTAATCATTTGATATGAGCCATTATCAAAAGTAATAACTGCCTGAATTTCATCAAGTTCAATAACGTCTGATTCATATATCTCAGTCCCGTTCTTGTCTTTGAGTCCTGTGTATTGCATAACTTCTACAGCTAATGGTTCATTCTCAACATTAGTCCAGAATTTAACCGGAAAAGGGTGACTGTTAACCATATACCCTGCTATTCTTGGATCACCTGCACCGTGATGCCATGCCCTAAATTTAATCTCTCTCATCCTGCACCCTCTATTATCATTATTCATGTATTTATATCCGTTTATGGGGTATATAACTTGTTAGGCCTCCATAACCAAAGTTACATCAACGTTTTACCAATCATGCACACCTGTCTTGCTCGGTGTTTTTAACCTTAAAACAGAATCTGGAGAAACTTCTCTTGCCTTCTTAATAGCGTGCTCAAGGCTATCCGCCTTTATTTCATGCTCTACAAACACATCAAACTTAATATTTACAATATACTTACCCATCCTATCCTCCAAAATGCCTAACAAGGCATTCAACTGGGAAGGCGCAAACAACGCGCCTCCCGTTAATTAATACGTTATTTAATACCCTGACTTTCATTGTATTGGCTTTCTTTACTAGGCCATTCTAAACTAATACCGAACTTCTCAGCAGTATGTCTGTTTATCACCTTATAAACCGCTTCAGGGTCAACCGTACTCATATCCTCAGTTGATTCTTTTCCCGTCATAGCCTCTAATACTGGTTTATATAGGTGATCTTTTACGCTTTGCTTAGTCCACGGTATATCTATTCCAGGCTTTAACACCTTAACCATATCAAGACCCGCATCATTCAAAGCATTAGCTAGATGCTCAAAATATAAGTGCATAGCGCCTCTTTGTGCTGGTGTTAGTTTGTTAGTCATTATCAGCTCTTAATAGATAATTCGTTTAATGCGGCTGTAGTACCTTCAAATTCTGGTATTTCTTCAGTCTTATCGTTATCTATTACCTCTATGAATTTCTTAGTTGAAGCTGTAGCACCTAACGGCACGGTTGGGGTTTTATTTACAATAAAATCACCATTTAAAAACCTAGTAACATAAATCACTTCTGGCTCTGGCTTTATGCGGTAATCTGTATCATTCGCCCAAATAGGGTTGTTTTGCTCCTTCCATTGCTGCTTTATTCTGCTTTCGCGTGTAAAAACAGTGCCTTCAATAATCTTACCCTCTGCAAACGCCTGAATAACAGGTAATAACTCTTTTGCTCTGTCTCTGTTCATAGTCTGCACTCCAAGTCTTTAGATTTAAGGCCGCAGTCACCGCCGACAACAGGTTTTGCGCCTTCTGTATCTTCTGAGCAATAACGTCCATCCACAACCCAATAATTGTAAGGTTCCCACATCATGCAGTCAGAGCCTATGCAGGTATCAAAATCAGTTGTAGAGCCATCAGGAATGGCAACAATCTTTATTCTCTTAGGGCACTTTTTAAGATTTGCTTCTTCTTCTTTCATAATCTATTTACCTTTATTAATCTATAAGACGTATTTTATTAAATATAACTAGATAAAGATAATTCAGATTATTAATGGGGTATAAACTTAGTTAATGAGCAATAAAAAGCCACTAAACGGAATTACCCTGAATAGTGGCTTAACAGATACCTGGAAAGTATTTCTGTCGAGTGTTGAGTATATCACTTTACTTAAATTCGTCCATTGGTTTAATAGGTGGATGCAAGCTGTTAAACATGGTTTTCATGTATTGTTTTCTGAGTCTTAGCGAATGACACCGATCACTTTCGCCCTCTCTTTGCATCATGCCTGAGTCTTTATAGTGTTTTCTCATCATCTTTAATACAGGCGTTTCAGGTGGTGGCAAATGATCGCCACAAAATGGATACCCCTGACCATGCACCTCTGCTGTACAGCCTTCTTTCTTACATTCTGGCAGCTTTACACGTTCTTTTGGCTGTCCTTCCTCGTCTGGCTTCTCGTTATTCCAGTATTGACCATTCAAATAACTGGCAGGATTAGGTATAAATTTCCTCTCTGTGTTGATATAACGGGTTTTTATATCCTCCGCTATCAATGCCCTGTCTTTCTTGTTTATCTTGGCATACGCTCGACCAGCAGCGGGTTTAGCATCCTTTTTAGGCCATGCAGCCCAAAACTCATTAAACTCATCGGTGTATATCACTTTCACCCCCAAAACACTCTAAAAGACTCAACAACCTCATATACAGCTAAGGATATAAGGGCTATTGCTATGAACCAGGCTATTAATGTTTTCATGGTATATCCATCCATGCCTGAACTTTGTTTGTGTAGTAATTGCCAAAATTAGAGATATATTTATCTTCTGAATATGCGCCAGGCTCATACATTGAGCATAAAGGCGTAAATTCTCCTGCCTCTCTATGCTGTTTACTTGCAAAGACTCCTAAACAATACCTAAACTCTTCTACTGTATAGTCTTTAAGATCACCAAAAACACCTCTAACTCTTATCCTGTCTCCCGCCTTCATTCTTCATCCTCCTTATAGCTGTCTCTCTCTTCTGCCTCTCTATCAGTCCTTTCTTCATACTCTTCTTCTGTTTCCTCTTCATCAGGTACATCAGAATCACGGTTAATAGAGTTATAAGATGTTGAAAAATAATTTCTGTTATCCATTTTTAGCCCTCGCCATGATTTTTGTAGTATCCATGCTCATATTCAGCCATTTTTCTACAAATAACAGCGTCATTTAAGCTTTCAAAACACCCTAAGTGCTTATTATTTCCACGTATAGAAATACGTGGAATCCATTTATTATTTAATTTATTCCAATGGACGCCCGTGAACCCTGATTTATTATCAGACCTCATTGTCCCATTTATCCTGTTTTCTTTTTGGGTAACCTCCCTTAAATTATCAAGCCTGTTATCTGCTCGATTATGATTTTTATGGTCAATTTGTGCTTCTGGAAACAGACCGTACATATAAAGCCATACCAGCCTATGAGAATAATATAGCTTTTTATTAATTCTAATTACTTTATAGCCGAGTACATTAACGGTACCAATTGCATCACCAATTTTTGAGCCGCTACCTTTAGAAAGTTTTTTCCTAATAAAATCTCCTGAAAATTCGTTATACTCAAAATATTCCTTTAATTCTGATTGAGTAACCATCTTTATATAGTTGCTCATTTAATCACCTCATAACTTCCGTTACATTGATCTACTGTTACAGTTACTTTCGGTTCTTCTTGAACACAAGTTGCAAGCAATAAACAAAATAACATCACTGCTATCCAGCCCAAATTATTATCAATAGAATCTGCGTATTTATCTTTCATTTAATCACCCATTCATTTTTATTAATATGGTTAGATTCATACTGCCTGGCCATTCTTAAAAAGCCCGTATCGTCTCTAAACTGGAATACTGCGCCAGTTGAGTCTATTGCCTTCATGTGGACCTCAGCTTTGTATTCTTTACCCTTGGTAATGTCTAAACCATCAGATTTAGGTATAACGGTTATTCTTTGTCCTATTTCCATAGCGTTCTCCAATTAACTTAGGCTAATTTTAATGAAGTTAATCAGATATATCTAATGAGTTGTTTTTATAGGGTATAAGGAGAATTGATCACCCGTCATAGCATCCGCACGCTATTTCAATATTATTATATTGGTCATCAAACATGTCATCAGTCGCTAATAATGCTTTCCATGAAAAACTACGCCCTAACCCTTTAATGCTTGTCAGTTCCGCATTTTCTTCCATCGATATTGCTCTTTTTGCTAATTCTGGGTATTGAATCTTTAGATTTCTAACTTCATGCGGCTTAGATGACGGGCAAAAGTAACAAGCTGATTTTCCAGGCTGAGAAAGATTGGCTTCTTTTATTATTTCTATACACATATCTCTATCAATAGCCCATTCAATCAATGGAAATCTATTAATATAATGCTCATTAGGCGACTCTTTAGCGCGTCTATCCTCGCTTGCGTCATAACCTATAAACTTAATGATCTCTTTTTTATCCCATGCCTCTACATAATTAACTTTCAAATACTTATCAACTGGCTCTATTTTGAATTGAACAGAACAGGACTTAAATCCATAGGCTATTGAGGGCAAAGTTTTGTTTTTAAGACATAGAGCCTCTAACCCATCTACCTTGCTAGGTGCTTCATTTTTAATAATAGTTACTTCAGGCATTCCGTTATTAATAAGCCATTTACTAAATAATTTAATATATTCGTATGTATGCGGCTTTTCTGCTCCAGTATCGGCAAATAAAATCAAATCAACTGTAATATTTCTGTTAACGCATTCAATCAGCATTGCTGTTGAGTCTGTACCGCCACCATATGCGATTATATTCATAATAAAACCCCTAGTTATAGAGATTATATCTTAATGGTATAAGTTATTTTATGAAGTAGATTATTTTTATGGGCTATAAAGAGAATTGATTATCAATGCAGCGAGAGAGTTATATAATTGTAGTTAACTATAGGAGAAATAGAATGTGCAACTGTAAATCAATGTGCTGGATACCTGATCAAATAACAGATAATGGTCGCTGGCCTATTCCAGTGCATCATCCTAGTTGTGAAGACTTTAAGCAAAACAGATACATAAGACTATATGACGATGAAGGCAATAGTTTTATTGATTTTCCTGAAAAGATGTATGTGTTTATGTCTAGCATGGAATTTAAAGAAGGAAACTTTAAGCAGGAAGATGTTTATTTAACAACAGATCAATTCAATAATCTTGACGAGCATACTGGATTTTAAAACATAAGCGAGCCTTGATTGACTCGCCCATGCAAGTAGCATATTTCTATACACCTATTTAGCTAGGTTAAGTATAGCACTATACGCCTTATTTGACATTTATAATTATAGCACATAAAAAAGGATTGAACATTTCTGAACAATCCCTTATTATTTATATTATCTGTAACGCATTGGTAGTGCTTGCAGAGAATCAGTAACCTAACTACGGACTCTTGCTTCAACAGATTTCCCCGTATTTTACATTACTTGTTCTCTCTAAGTCTACAGCGTTGCCTAATTTTAATTAATTTGGAGATATTACTGTGAAACTAGTAGATCAGAATTTTATCATTGCTAAAGCCAAGTCTAAAAAGGATGGTTGCTACAGAATAAGAGGAATCGCATATCGGGTTAGGAATGGTTGCGTGACTCACTTCGCCTGTAATAATGAAATTATAGAGTTTTGCTATGGGTTTAATGTTGTCACCGATACTTATGATAGTGACTATGCCAGTGATGAAGTGGGCCAGAAGTTACTTAGAACTATTTAGTCTATAAGGTGGCACGAGGATAACAGCAGCACCACCAGGATAAAAATGCGTGATTAGAACAAATTTTTAGTTTGTACCTGTTTAGTAGGCGCAGGAATAGTATTTGAAACACTCGTTAGCGGACATGGTTAGGGGCTTCAGTCAGCATCCAAGGATTGGTAAAGGCTTGAGTGATAAGTACAGACTAATAGACATAACAGGCAATGAATGCTTGATATTGAACTAGGTGTCCAAAGGCCTACTTAATGTCAGCTATTGTCTAAATAAAGGATATAAGCTCACTTAATAGGGTATAAGAACAAGTGATTAGACAGGTGTATTGATAGGTTTAGAATAGTGGTTAAATTAATTGGAGAATATTATGGGTTGGCCTGAAGCGTTAGTTTATTCATTGATTATATTGGTAGTTGGATGGGTTCTTACTGCTTTGCTTAAATACTAATAGTTTATTGGTGAGGAATGGTTATGTATAGCGATGTTGAGTGTCCGTATTGCGGTGAAGGACAAGAAATTAATCATGATGATGGTTATGGGTATGAAGAAGATAGAATACACCAGCAATGCTGTAGTAGCTGTGACAAAGAATTCGCTTTTACTACTTCAATATCATTTTCATATGATGCTAAAAAAGCTGATTGCATGAATGGTGGGCCGCATAATTTCAAGCCTTCATGCACAGCCCCAAAACATCATACAAGAATGTATTGCGCTGATTGTGATGAAGAAAGGCAATTAACGGAATTAGAGTGGCTTAATTTTATGAAGCCGATGGAAACTATAAGTGGTTATTACTACTAACCCACAACCAGAGGAGTAGAGAATGGAAGTAGAGGATGTTGTATTAAAACAGTATAAGCTAAGTATTTATATTGACCTGTTTGCATCTGTTTTATTGGCTATTTTTGCAAGCCCTTTATTTTTGCTTTATCCATTAATTAGTATTGCGAAATACAGAGATATGAAAAGAGCTATAAGAAAGATCGGGTTAACCCCATTAACCGGACAATAGAATGAAGATAAGCGATTATGATAGATGGTTTAAACCTTGTGAAAAATGCGGATTTGATTCTGCAAAGGTTAGCGATAAATCTCCGAGCAAGTGCTGGAAGTGTGGAAATAAACTAACAAGAGATTTCAGTGATAGGGCGCTAAAACCAATCAAAGACTGTTTAACAATAGAGGATAAGTGATGGATTTACTTTCAACGATTATTTACGAGGTGTGGGTATGAAGCTAGGGCAAAAGGTAATGTTGATAGTTGTTTTTAATTTTGATTCATCATGGGGTGCTCATATTGTGCCACCTATTGGCACTATAGGCGAAATCTCCAAAGAAATAGATGAATACGACGAATACGATGTTTTGTTTGAGGATTTTCCTCACCCTGCTATTAATGACCCTGCATGGATAGTCCATAAAACTGAAATCATACCTATATACGATGATGGTATTTTAAACGAAGAAAAAGAAAGCGATATTTTATTCGCATGATAACCAACGGACAAACCCAATGAATAAAATAGAGGCATTAAAGGCGCTACAGTATGGTAAAAAACTTACACATCACTGGTTTTCACCTAATGAATGGGTAATTGAAGATCAAGGAAAGTATATATTTGAAGATGGATGCCAGTGTCATGATTTTGAATTTTGGGCTGACCGAACAGATGAAAGCTGGAATAGAGGCTGGAGTATTTTCAATGAATAACATGACAGATGAAGAAGCGAGGGAATTTAATTTAGCTTGTGCTGAGTTTGTATGGCCAGAAGCACAAAATATATGGATTAGTGAGCCAGACGAAGTAAAAGCTCATATTATTTTAAAACAAGATAATTATGAGCTTGGAAATAGCTCAACTTATTTCAACCCAGCACATGACAGCAACGACCTTGATCTGGTGATTGAGAAGATGAAAATTGCGGTCGAGTATGACAGGGATGAAGTATGGGATGCTTACCAGCTGGACTACTATTCTGACAAAGAGATAAAATATTTCACATCCAACAAACACAGACGCACAGCCATTATCAAATGTATTCAACAGGTATTGAGGGGTGAGGTATGAAGTGGATAAGTGTTAAGGATGAATTACCTAAACATGGTAAAAAAGTTATTGCTACTTACCGTAACAGTCACAATAAATCACGACAAATAATGGCAGAGAGGTTCGATAAATTCAAGGAAGAGTCAAACGGTGAAGAGGATCAATATGACGAGTATGACGAAAAGACAGATGCTTATTATATTGTAAGTGGATGGTATGAGTGTATTGAGAATTGGGATGATTTTACAAGTGTAAGAGTTAACGAAGGTGAGATAACACGCTGGATGCCATTACCTGAACCACCAACCTGCAAAACCTGCGGCTACAGAAATAAGCTTAATTTGAACTGCACATTAAACCAGTTAAGTAAAAAGGTTGATGATAATGACAGTTGTGAATCATGGGAGAGTAGGAAGTGAATAAAACAAAGATAACGGTTAAGACTGAGCTTGAAATTATACTGCCAACTGTGCCTAATTTTGTGCGTATGGCAAATAAAGACGTGGTAATGCCCATATCTAAATTAACCCGCGAACAAATAAAAGAGCTTGGTGAGTGCTGGACTCAAGCACTGCTTGATAAATCTGCCAAGAAAAAAGGCGACGAAATTAGAGCGATAAATAAAAAACTCGGTAATTTGTAAGGAATCAAAATGACAGACAGTAAAGATATGCCAGAGGTTATATATGCAGAGTGGAGAAATTCAGCAAATAGAGAATTAACTTTGTTTATTGATGAGCGTGACCCATTGCTAAATATACGCGCTAAATACCTCTTAGCTGATACCAGCATAAGCAAGGAAGAGCACGTAAAGCAAATGAATGATTGCTTCATGCTCATAGATAACGCAAATGTGAAATGGAGCGATGCACAAGATAATTACAATGACAAGCTTGACGAATTAGAAGCCAAACACAAAGCCCAGTTAGTGGAGTTAGAGAATAAGATTGATAAAAAGCTATTTTCAATGATAGGCGGGTACGAGTCTACAAGTGATAAAGTTTCGGCGCATGATCTTATGGATTATCTCCGCGAAACCTTCAAGGAGGTTGTATGAGTTGTCATTATTATTGTGATTGGAATTGTGGTGGCACAGATTGCCCAGCACCTGAATACTATGCGGAGCTTGATAAATTTAGTGAAGCTATTACCTTAATTAAACTACAACCATTTTATAGGTAAAGGAGGTTGTATGAGTGAGAAGACAATATTCGACAGGTTATCTGAATATATTGATTATGCTGAAGCCACTAAAAACTTTTCTGATGCTGCATTCTATAAAGAGCTTTACATGTTGTTAGGTAACTCTATTCAAGAAGCCGAACACCAACAAAAGCAGCTTGAGTTGCTGGATAATGTTTGGAATGATTTTTGTTCTGCACCTAATTTACATGACAACCCAATGTTTTCATTACAAGAGATTATTAGTAATTTAAAACAGCGTATAGGTGAACAGCCATGAGAAAGTACAGAATAGTTGACGGACTGATTCACAAAGAAGACTTGGTTATCGGAACCCATATGGCCTGCAACATGTTAAATGAATTTGAATCAGACAAAGAGGCTTTGATTCAGGAAATGAATAATCTTGATTTACTCTTGCCAGGTGACGGCTTTGAGGTTTACGTTAAATTAAGTGATGTTGAAAAGATTATTAGAGGTGTGAAGTGATGATTAAAGAAAAGGATATTTTGGAAGCATGGTCATTTTTAAGAAGACATAATCACTCGTTACCTGATGAACTACTTGATTTTATCAAAGAGTCGTCACTTAAGGTATTGGCAAATGAAGCTGAACTAGACCAGCGAATAGCGAAAGCAGTTGAACAGGCTTGTAGAGAGCAGCGTGAAGGATTAAAAGCTGTGAGAGATTTAATTAATGAAAGTTATGGAGTAGCCGGATTGCATCAAAACAGCGATATTGCTCCGTGGTCAGAGTTAGAGGCAGGGGGCAGATTTGAAGAGTGGTTACTAGCATTCAACGAAGCAGAGTCTTTATCAGCTAGCAGCGAGGGGGAGTGATGAGCGACTTTACATGTCCATCTTGTGACAAAGAGTATTCAATATCAGATTTAGAACTATATGAAGTCTATGAAGAAGATGGAAAAGAAACAGAATTTGACTGTGTTTGCGGTGAAGAGTTAATTATAACTTCAACTGTAGATTCATGGTCTTTTGATGTTGAAGTAAACGAATAGCAGGCTAAGAGGTAGATATGAAAATACTATTACTATCAATATTACTTGTAGGCTGTGTCGAAGTACCTAATGAGGTAAAAGTGCAGCATACAACATCACTAGACCAGTGTGCAGATCACGGCGGTAGATACTCGATTGATGTGCTAAAGAATCAGCTTATCTGCAATGATGGCGCTGAGTTTAGTTTGTTTAAGGGTGAATGATGCACACAATAGAGCCTAGAAAGCTAGGCAGAAAGCTCAAATACTGCATTATTAGGAGTGATGGCTCTCTATGTGATTTCTTTGATAGAGAAGTTGATGCAATAGCCAGGTTAGACTTTTTAAAACTTATGGGGTGGGCGGGAAAATGAGCAAATCTAAGCGACATATGAGCAGAGTAGCGGAGTTAGGCTGTTTAATCTGTGAAAGTCCGGCACAAGTCCACCATATACGCACAGAGCGTATTAAAAACGACTTTCTCACCATCCCGTTATGTAGAGAGCATCATCTAGGTGACTTCTCTATCCATATGAGCAAAGAGCAATTTACTAATATATATGGTAGTGAATTAGATTTACTTGCACAAACATTAGAGTTATTGGAGAAATAATGAATAAAATCGGCATAGACCCTGGCTTAACTGGCGCTATTGCATGGCTTGATAGTAATAATAAATTCATTGATGTATGGGATATGCCTACTATGTCAAGAGGTAAAAAAGGTAATCAAGTTAATTCAGTAGAATTGGGTGAGATAATTAGAGAAATTACCCGTGAAGAACCCTGCATAGCCTATGTTGAGCAAGTTCACGCAATGCCAGGTCAAGGCGTAGTTTCAATGTTTAATTTTGGTGAGTCATTCGGGGTAATAAAAGGCGTTTTAGGCTCGTTAATGATACCCGTGGAGTTCGTTACGCCGGTACAATGGAAAACTAGGGCCGCCCTAAAGGGTAAGGATAAAGATGCAGCTAGAACGAAGGCTATCAACATGTATCCTAATGCTAGTTTAAGCAGAAAGAAGGATATAGGCAGGGCTGATGCTTTAATGATAGCGAGATATGGGGAATAACATGAAAATATGTGATAACTGCGGTCATAGAAACTTTAAGCTAATAGAGAATGATAAGAAAAAACCCGTATGCTCGGAATGTGGCGAGTTATTGCCAAAAGGCGGGGCTATTAAAGAGCATGGTCATGGGTTAGGCAATCAAGGCTCAGGTGATGGGTGTTATTCGATGGGCAAAATAAAAGACTCTGACTATCAATAAAACTAATACCCAATAGAATCTTTTGATTAGACGCATAAAATAAATTAAGGCTTAATAGACACATGATAACAATTACACGACAAGACTTAGAGGATGCTTTTAGATCGTTTATTAGAACGGCCCTAGATAGCATTAGTGGTGAAGAGAGGCAGGCTTGTTTGCAGTTCTTCATAGATATTTTAGTTGATGAGCAGGAGAAATCAGAGTGAGCGATATAGCTAATATAATGAAATTAGACGTTGTTAATTTAAAGGAAAGACAGAAGCTGACCCTCAAAAAACATTGTTTAAAAGTTTTAAAGCTCGTTTCTAATTGCATAGAAAATGACAGATTTGATGAATTAGAGTCTATGTTGTTCTCTAGCCCTGCTGGTGATGGGTATGGATGCGACAATATGTGCATCCAATTTGGATGGGATGATTTAGATTATGATATATCCGAAATAGTCGATAAATTAAAGGAGCTTCAGAGTGATTAATGATAATGGCGATATTCATCCTGATATGCAGGAGAACATTGAGAATCAATCCATGCAAGAGCAGTTAGAGCATGACCCTGATTATATAGCATGGGCCAAAACTCAGGAAATGACTGAAGCTGAGAGAGATCAAATGGCTAAAGATTTAGAAGGTGAGGTATTTTAGACCAAGGTAAGGGAGTCATAGCCCCATCCACCTAAAACCATGTTTTCCCGTGTGTGTGGTCTAAGTAACGGGATTGAGAATTATGGGAAGAAGCAGGGCCGTTAGCGCGCTCCGTGACGGCGGAAAAGTTAGCCAAGATATAGTACGCCTTGATGCTCTCTGTGGATTCCCACCCTTTTTACCAGCACTATCCAGGCTACCCATTGCCGCAGAGCTGGTACTTTTATTGGAGATATAGATGGATATTAAAGAGCTAGAAAAGCCCCTTAACAGGGATAACGTTAAAGAAAGAGCTAATGGGAGATTTAACCTTTCATATATAGAGGGCTGGTTTGCTATATCAGAGGCTAATCGTATATTCGGGTTTGATAGCTGGTATAGAGAAACCGTTTATTGTAAAGAAGTTTGTCGCTATGAGTACATAGGCAAAAACAAAACACCTATGTGGAAAGTAGGCTATGAGGCGTGTGTAAAAGTCACTGTTCATCAGAATAATGAAAGCGTTACAGAAGTTGTTATTCGTGAGGGCACAGGGCATGGCTCTGGTAATGCGCGTGATTTATTTGACTGTATTGAAGGCGCAGCAAAAGAAGCTGAAACCGATGCTATGAAACGAGCATTAATGACGTTTGGCAATGCGTTTGGGCTGGCTTTATATGATAAAACACAGGCTAATGTGGCAAGCCAGCAGCAACTAGCTGTTATGGCCGCAATTGACGCACATCAATCCACAATAACAGCCATAAAGGATGGCATAGCAACAAACGATTTTAAAATAGCGTCAGAGGCTTGGAAAGAGCTTAATGATGATGAGAAAAAGAGTATATGGGTTGCTCCATCTAATGGCGGGGCATTTACAACAGAGGAAAGAAAGATTATGCAATCAACAGAGTTTAGAGAGGCAGGGCTATGAGTAGAGGAATAAATAAAGTAATTTTAGTAGGAACATGCGGTAAAGACCCTGAAACACGGTACATGCCAAGCGGTAAAGCTGTTACAAATATGAGTATTGCTACCAGCGAAACATGGAAAGATAAGAAAACAGGTGAAAAGCAGGAGTCTACAGAATGGCATAACCTGACTTTCTTCGATCGACTTGGTGAAATAGCTGGTGAGTATTTAAAGAAAGGCTCTCAAATCTATGTTGAAGGTAAGCTAAAGACTGAGAAATGGCAGGATAAGTCCGGCAATGATCGTTATACAACTAAGATAATCTGTAATGAAATGCAGATGTTGGGTAGTAAGCAAGATAACTCTGAAGGTTCTGCACCACCACAGCAGGCAGATAGTGCGCCTCAACAGCGTGTAGATGATGGGTTTGAGCCAGACCTTGAGGTGCCTTTTTGATATAGATCAATAAAGAATAATGACGGTTCCTAGGTGGTGTGCGCAGATCAAAAGAAACTGGTTCGATTCCAGTTAGCCGTCCCCATATATACCCTGCTTTTCACTTAACTAGCACTTGGGTTTTGAGTGGGGTATTTTAAATTAGGAGAAGAAGATGATAGCAAAGATAATTAATACTGTTTTCTACACTGTTTGCATACTGCTAATTATAGGCTTGTTTGTGGTCTTTGGGAGTAAGACAGCTAAAGCGTGTGATTATAAAGGTAATAAAGCTGAGATCAGGAAAGCTATAGACGCTCAGGCTGAAAAGAAATTCAGAGAATCAATGGATGCTGAGTGTAAAGCAATGGTTCCTAAAATATGGCGTAAATGCTCAACATGGAAGGAGATAGAAGATGCAAAAGAGTAAAAAATGCAAGCATGGAATGATGCCCTGGGAGTGCTATTATTGCGAACAGTCTAAAATAGATAAACCACGCATAGGATTAATAATCGCATTTGGCCTTTGCATTGTCTTTTGGGTATATGTTATTCGTTGGTTATGCTCTTAGTTAATCATCAAAATCAGGGTCATAATCAGTTGATGATACGATTTTAGCTCTTTTTGTTCGCTCTGTTTCTGATTTATTTTTGTTTTGATGCCTTGATGCGCCCCATGCTGGAAAAGCAGCTGCTAATCCACCAGAAAGGGCGCTCATGTCGCCATTAACAGCTAATTCAGCCTGAGCCATATCAACACCCATGTACGACAGGTAAAACGCGCCTACTGGCCTTAGAATAGGTAATATCAAGTCTCTAAAGGCAAATAGAACCTTAACAAATCCATCAACAAATCCCTCTGTTTTGGTGGTTAGCAATTGTATTTGCATTTCATGCTTAAGTTTAACTGCCAGGTCGCCATCATCAACTAATTGGTCAATGATATTAAACGCTGATTCTGCTGCTTTTTCGTAAGGAGCCATAATTATTTACTCTTAGTCTTAACGACTTCTGATAGTTCATCCTTATTTATGTACCAAAAAGGTTTGGTTCCATCAGGATATTGCATTAATCCGAAGTCAGCCGGTCTGGTGGATAGGTGGGCTATTACTCGATACATATTAAGCATATTAGAATCATCCCACTCTTTTGATCGTCTAGCACGTAGAAACATAATAAGAGGGAATATTAATAGCCCAATGATAACGCCTGATATTAATTCAATCATTTCCAAACCCCATTCCGCAATGATTATAATCCCACGGACTAATCATGTATTTGCACATAAACAAAGCCAGCTTAAAACGCCATTCATATTCTTCATATAGGCCAGATCGTAGTATATGTTTAAGCCTTGCCGTTAGTGTTTTTCGCTCATTATCTGCTAATTCCCAAAAGATTATAGAGCTAACTGTATAGTTATGAGGCACATCAATAAAAACAACAAATACAAATACCGCTACTTTCTGAAATATATTCAGATCATCTCTTGATGAAGCATCATCAACAATTTTAGTTACGGCAATGAAACTAAGCCAGAGAATTAATGTTGATATGATTATGAAATAAATCATTCTATTTTCCTCTTAATTAGTGTGATGTTTTTCTACATGATCTGTGATTCGATTATGGGCGAAATCAATTTTTTTCTTTGCATCTATCTGGGCATTATTAAGGGCTAAAATTTGGCTATTCAATTTCTCGTTGCAGGTTTCAATTTTGATCTCTATTTTCCTAATAATCATGGTCATAAGATAATATGATAGTGTGCCAAGTGCCGCGAATAGAGCGCCAGTAACGCTAATCGCCACTGTTACCAGTAGATCGTGATTTATCAACACCGTGTCCACTTCTACGCTCCTTTATGACGAGCAATAAAATAATGACTCCACATGCTATTAAAGTAATTCCTATAAGCATCAACGCTACCTACAAATCCTATTGTTAATTGTAAGATAGCAAGGATAAGCATTATACCGCTAAAATAAGTGGCCTCTATATCGTATAATGATAATACCATGCTAATGGCTAGATTGATCATGATTACAACAGACAGAATAGCTAAAGCGAAGCCTCTGAGATAGATGTAAGCCATTGTAAATCCTGATTGTATGGCCATTTGAAACATATAGAAGGGGGCCATTTGCCTGTAAGTCTCGAAGATAATACCTG
>Ga0316205_10001029_pt1 | contig 39484 bp, 24 predicted proteins | sample 3monthpyrite_MG_FD_204941 | JGI IMG/M metagenome (GOLD analysis project Ga0316205, IMG submission 204941) | Microbial mat bacterial communities from mineral coupon in-situ incubated in ocean water Damariscotta River, Maine, United States -... | ecosystem: Environmental > Aquatic > Marine >...
TAAATGCCGTTGCTGGCTCTACAGTTGAGTTTGATGTAGATGGTAATGCGTGTAATCCGGCGACAGAAGTAAGTCCAGGTTACTTTACCTCGACTTGTGCGTCTTTATTACGTGGTGAGCATACAGTGAATGCGAAACTGTTTGATGATACTCATAATGAAACATCCACCGACAGTAATACCATGGTTGGCGCTCAAGGTGATGTACGTATTGTGTTAGGTGATAGTTTGAGTAATGGTGTAAAAGATACTTATAGTCTTGATGCCCACTCAGCTGATGGCAAAGTGGTAGCTGAGCAAGGTTATGTGCCTTTATTACAGGATCAAATGAGTTCAGCGAGTGTGAAACCGCAGATCATTTATAATGAAGGTGTGCCTGGTGATGTTATTCAAGACATTTTGGATCTTCGTCTAGCTTCAATTATGAATCGTCATAAAGAAGCGAATATTGCTCAGTTAACTATTGGCACAAATGACGCCGGTATTGAAGTAGCGAGTGGCCTCGGTATGGCGCCTGGCCCAGGTTATTCTGTAACTTATAAGGCTCGTGCAAAGAAAATTAAGAGTGCATTGGCAAATAATGGTATTACGCCAATATTTGCTGAAGTTCCACCTGCGCTGCCAGATTCTGATCCAATTAATGCCGCACGAAATGTATTGGTTCAGGAATATAACGAAGTGATTCGAGATGAGCTGGGTGTTCAAGTAGGTCCTGATTTTTACAATTATTTCTTAGGTGCTGGAGAAAGTAGAGAGAGCATGTATGTGGATAGTCTGCATTTCAATGGCTTTGCCTATGTAATTGTTGCTCATTTATGGGAGCATTATTTGACGGGTGGTACATCGTTACCTGCACGTGCTGATTTGCCATTGGTATTAGAAGATATCTGTGTGCGAATTGATTCTGTGAACTGTCAAACACCATTGACCTACAAACAGGACTTGATGCAAAAAGGTGTTCCATATTACATTGATAGTACAGCGAAGTTGGGAACTATCCCAGCAATGCTTAATAATGGTATTTGGATGAGAACATCGGATTCAGATAGTATTAATACACGTGACGATTATATGTCATTTACTGTTGATCGAAATGTGGATGTGTATGTTGCGTATGAAAGTGGTATTGCGACACCGGATTGGATGAGTGCTTTTGTTGACACGGGTTCAACGGTGAAAATTGGTGCAACTACGATGACTTTATATAAAAAGAGTTATGATTATCAAGTTGATACTGATGCTTTAGGTACAATACAACTGGGCGGAAATATGGCGACTGGTTCTACCGCTGAAGCGACAACTGCGAATTATGCAGTTATCGTTAAAGCGCAATAACAAAGTTGAATTGTTGTAAGTCTCTACTGTGTTTAAGGTATAGTCATGAAAATGGCACCTTCTGTTGGCACAGTACGGTAGAGGTTTAATGATGATTTGCTGAAGTAATAACCATTAAAGTGGGGATTATTAAAGCTCAACAATAAAGTTAAACCAGAAGTTATTAATCTCAGTTGTATTAAAGAATTAGGTCATGTAGATGGCCTAATTCTTTTCCGTTTTAAAGGCTGGAATTTTTTTAACGGTTTAATTTCGTTGTTGAATAAATATCAAGGTAGGAGTTTAGTTAATTATGGAATCGAATTTGCCTTTGGTAACTATCGGAATACCAACTTACAATCGTGCAAGCGGAAGGCTCGGAGATGCAATTCGATTTGCACTTGCCCAGACATATTCTAATATTGAAATTGTCATATCAGATAACTGTTCTACAGATAATACATCAGAAGTTGTTGCATCATTTAATAATGAAAAGATTCGCTATATTCGTCAAAAAGAGAATATAGGGCCGTTTAATAATTTTCAAGCCTGTCTAGAAAATGCCAGAGGAGAATATTTTTATTTATTTCATGATGATGATCAAGTTGATAATGATTTTGTTGAAAGTTGTATAGATGCAACCCAAGAACGTGAAAATATAGGCTTAGTTCGCACTGGCATTCGTGTAATTGACGGAGAGGGTTGTATAATTAATGAAAGGCCTAATAATGCTGATGGCTTAAGCGCGAAGGACTTTGTTTCTGCGTGGTTTCGCCATAAAACAGCATCTTACTTACCTTGTACATTATTCAATACTGAACGGTTAAAGGAAGTCGGTGGTATTCGGTCACCGCACAATATGTTTTGTGATGCGTTTGCTATTATTAAGTTGGTAGCTAAATATGAACATGCTGATGTAGTTGATGTAAAAGCTTCTTTTCGGCGCCATGATGATAATATGGGATCTTCATCTAGAGTATTAGATTGGATAAATGACAGTGTAGAGCTTCTTGAGTTAGTTAGTGAGCTTTTTCCAAATGATAAAAATCAGTTAAGAGTAGAAGGAAATCGATTCTTTTGTATGAAAAACTACGAACAGACTCAGAAAATGTCTGCTCGGTTATGGCAAAAAACAATGATGTATTTAAAAGTGCGAAAGACGTTTGATTATGCGGTGCCTTTGTGGAAATTTTATCGTAAAAATGAGCTTAGACCCAGGTTGGCTCCAACAAAGAATAAATTATTAGGCCGAACATAAACTTTAATCTCGATATTTTATAACTTTAGCTGGATTACCTACGACAATTGCATTAGCAGGTACATCTTTTATCACAACTGAACCAGCCCCTACAACTGCACCTTCTCCAATAGTGACTCCACTGAGAATTATTGCACCGGTACCAATCCAGGCTTCGTCATGAATAGTTATGGGTCCCTTAGCTGTTAGTGGTTGCTCTCTTATGGGTGCGTTGGCTTTTATACCATGATCGTAAGAATATAAAGCACAATTTGCAGCAATCATGACTTGTTCTCCAATGATAATGTCCGCATGGTAGGCATTTAATTGACACCGGGGGTGAATGCTCGAGTTGCTTCCAATGCTGATATTGCCGCCTCTGCCATTTTCTAAGGTTGTGTTTCGGTAAATCCTGACTTGCTTGCCAATATTGATATATTCGTTACCTTTGTTTTGATAAATCATACAATAATCATCAATAAATATATTATCGCCTAGTATGAGATTTTTATGGCTAATTGTGGCTTTTGTTGAGAGGTAACTATTTTTCCGAATTCTAGCGAGACACTCCCTTGCGTAGTGAGGTGGGGTGAACCATGTTGCTAGGTTTGTTGCGATTTTTCCAGTTCTGCTTGTGCTTGCAAAGCGCATCCAAAAACGTCGCCATTTCCGAATAAATAAATTTGTGTTTTCAGTGTTTTTGGTAGTCATATAGATAATTACAATTTAGTTTAAAATTAAAGAATAGATTTGTAAGTTAGAATTAGTTTATCTGTTAGGTTTGCAATATCAAAACTATCTTCTATTTTTTTTCTAGCGGCCCGACTCATTTCTGGCCATTTGTCCGTGTGTAAACAAAGTTGTTCAATTTTTTTGGAAAGATCAAGGCTATCTCTTTCCGCAACTAAAAAACCTGAAATATTATTTTCAACAAGTTCCGGAATTCCACTATGATAAGTTGCAACAATTGGTAGTCCCATGGCCATTGCTTCTTTAACAGCATTTGGGATACCTTCTTTTTCACCATTTTCAGCAGTGATACTAGGAGCAAGGAATATATGGGATTCGTCTAGTAATTTTTTGACTTCTTCATGATCTCGCCAGCCCAAGAGTTTGATATTGCTAGTGACATTGTAATGAGAAATTAGAGCTTGAAGCTCGTCTTTGAGTTCGCCTTCACCTACAATGTTATAAGATATGTTAACGCCTTTTTTAATTAGTAATGATACAGCTTCAATCGCATAACGTAAGCCTTTCATTTCAATTAAACGAGCGGTGCTTAATAGCTTAATTGGCGTATTTGGTTTTAGTGTTCTTTCTTTGTATTCGAATTTTAAGCAATCAATTCCAGAGTGTAGAATAGTAATTTTATCTTCATCGCAACCAGATTTTATAAGTAATTTTTTTAAAGACTTACTAACTGGAAGAAACCTATTCCCATGTTTAAATAACTGAAAATAATTGTTGTTGGAAATTTCTTTATCTTGGGTAATATCATGCCCTCGAAATGAAGTGACCAGTTTTCCTTGTAGAGCACCAACCTCGATTAATTCTAATGTCATGGGAGCAACTGTGCCAAACTGACAATGAATAACATCATACTTCTTACATCCCGATTTAAAGAATGGTAATGCGTAAAAAAACAGTTTCAATGCTGGACGATATTTAGCGAAGTTTAATAATTTAAGTAACATTATTGGTCTTTTCCAAGCAGAATACTTAATTACAGAATTTGGTAATTGTTTTAATTTTGTACTTCGACTTCCGACCGCATTAGGTAAATAAACAACTCGGCTTAACAAATCGTTTCGGTGGACCTCATCATGAATGGTGTCCAATTTGGTTTGTCTTAGAGCGAATAAATCAACTTCATGGCCTTTCTCTATGACGCCATTAATTTGGCTGAGCACAAAGGTTTGGGTAATCGAGGGGAAATCGTTCAGTATGTATGCGATTTTCAATATGTTCTGCCTAGGTTTACTAAAATTTATAAAAATATAATAATTTAATGTATGAATGTGGAAGCAAACAATGGGTGTTTGATGCATAGTTAAAAATACATCTATCTAGATTTCATTGAAGCACAGCACCATTATAAGTATGCTATTCGGATGTGCAAATTATCAGAAAGAATATTTGTGAAGAAATGAAGATTAGATTCAGTAATAAATGTTGGTAATAACTGGGTGTTGGGGTAGCAAATAAAAGAATATTTTTAATCTAACTTTGACGTATGAAACGGAAGACTCTTAAGTCTTTGTTTTTATTGGCTATAATAGCTTATCGTAGTTTTTTGGCATGTTTGGTGTATTGAAGTGTTTTGAAAACCACTATTAATTCGAGTTATCATTGGTTTAAGTTAATAATCGTGATAGCTTTGGGTTTGATACTTGCTGTTTATCGTATTTAAAATCATTATTTATATAAACATTTAGCATTTGTTACCCGATAATATAAACACTTTTCTTATCAAACTAGTGATTAACCAATAAATGCTATTAACAAGTATCAAATCAAAGCTTCGTTTTATTAGGAACAAACTCAAAAGAAAAATTTCTTTTGGCATTTCTGCTTCTAAGCTTAGAAAGCTTGATGATCGGGTGATTAAAAATTCATGTGGAGAATTGCGATTATTTGTAATGGCTAGAAATGAATCGCTTCGGTTACCCTATTTTTTCGATTATTATTTTGGCAAGGGTGTTGATCGAGTATTCTTTATTGACAACGGTTCCACCGATAATAGTATAGAAATCGCCCTGTCTTATGATAATGTGCATGTATTTCAAACAAAAGAAAGTTTTAAAAACTATTCAAATTGGATGGAAATATTGTTAGATCGATATGGGAATGGATATTGGTGTATTGCTGCTGATGTTGATGAAATATTAACCTTTCCATATTATGAATCAATTTCGATAAAGCAATTTTGCCAATTCTTGGAACAAGAAGGCGATGCAGCATTACAATGTTTATTTTTGGATATGTATTCGGATAAACCAATAAGTAACAATACATATAAGCCAGGTGAAAACCCTCTAGACGTCTGTCCTTTTTTTGATCCAAGTTATGGCGAGGAAAATAAAATCTGGATGAATCCAAAGCATCAAAAAAAATTCAACTGTACTCGGTTCTTTGGCAATATGCGCCAACGTGTATTTGGACTCGACAATATTAGTTTGTCAAAAATTTCGCTGTTTAAATACGATAAGGCTAAAGTTTTTGCAGGGCGAGGTATGCACGCAATGGATGGTGTTAAATTTTCTCCGGCCCGAGGTGTAACGATGCACTTTAAATACTTACAAGACTTTAATAGTAGAGTTGTCAGTGAGGCTGTGCGTGGGGAGCATGAAGGAAATGCAATTGATTATAAGAGTTATGCTAAAAAAGTAGAAGAAGATGCAGACTTGAATTGTTATTTTGAAGATTCAGTAAAATTCACGAATAGTGCCAAGTTGATTGAGCTTGGCTTGATGAAATCATCTGTTGCTTTAGATGAATTTGTTAAACAGCATAATTAGAATCATTTATATTGGTTTAGGGGACTGTTAATGAAAATGACATTTATTGTCGGCACAGGCCGCTGCGGGTCGACACTTTTGCATGAGATTATTGCAAAGCATAGTGATGCCAGTTTTTTAACGGATTTTGAGGACAGACACAGTCGGTTAAAATTTTTAGGTAAATGGGGAAGTGCATTATACCGGAACAATCATCTTGCTTTAACAAAGAAGGGAAGAAGACGATTTATACCAACAGAAGCTTATCGTTTGATCTCCAGAGAAGTGTCGCCAATCTATGTTCGGCCATGTCGTGATTTAACAGCCGAAGATGTGTCGCCTTGGATGAAAGATAAATTTACACAATTTTTTAACCGGAGATATTCAAAGTATGGAAAGCCGGTATTGACTCACAAGTATACGGGTTGGTCAAGGATTGGTTTTTTTTCTACTATTTTTCCAGAGGCTAAGTTTATACACATTGTTAGAGATGGTAGGGCAGTTGCAAGTTCATGGTTACAAATGAAGTGGTGGGGGGGGTATGAAGGCCCTGACAATTGGCTGTGGGGAGAGTTGACTGAATCTCAAAAACAACAATGGAAAAAGGATAATTATTCCTACGCTACTTTAGCCGGCTTAGGCTGGAATCGATTAATGGATTCATACGATGAAAGTAGTCAATCCCTCGATAGTGAAAGATACCTTTCTGTAAGGTATGAGGATTTTCTAGAAGCACCTGAAGAACAATTGAAAAAAATGCTAGAATTTACTGAGTTGGATTGGAGTCAAGATTTTCAACATCAGTTTAGTAAATTCTCGATTCGTAAGGGCAGAGCGAAGGCGTTTGAAAACGATTTAAGTACAAAGCAACTTGAATGTTTAGAAAGAACAATTACAGATAAATTAGTCCAACATGGATATAAATAAAAGGCCATAAGCAATCTATGAATATAGTGCTATATGTAAATAGTTTCTTGCCAAAAATTGGTGGTAGAGAAATGGTGATAAATTATTTAGCGCGTTCTTTTGTAAAGCTTGGGCATGAGGTACGCGTGGTTGGGCCTGCAGGCTATCGCCAAAAAAAGCTTGATAATTTTGGTTTTCCAATTCATCGGTATCCTGTAATTGGGTCCGTCAAATCCTGGCGGAGCGGTGATGGGTTTGCATTTGACGATTCTATCTCAACTACACCTATACGTGCAAAACTTCAAGAAATATTAGAGCTTCAATTCTTAAAGTACGATTTGAAACGTTGGGGGTGTGATGTAATCCATGCACATAATACTTATCCGACGGGATATGCCGCGATTCGATTTAAGCGAAAACATTCGTTGCCATTAGTTATTACACCTCATGGAGAAGATATTCATAAAATACCAGAGATTAGTTTTGGACTTCGATTGAACTCTATTTTAGAAAATCGTATTGCTAGTGCTTTAGATAAGGCCGAACTATGTACGGCCATTAGCGAAGGGGTTGAGAATTCCTTACTTTCAGCTGGTGCGATATCTTCAAAAATCCGACGTATTCCAAATGGTGTCGATACTGAACGGTTTAAGGGTGAGCTAACAATTAATATTCGTGACTGGCTTAAAATTCCAAGTGATTCTCGAATGCTGGTCAGTGTTGGAAATTATCATCCTAGGAAAGGCCATGAAGTAATTATTCGAGCAATGCCAGCAATAATAAAACAAGAGCCAAATGCACATTTGGTTATTGTTGGACGTAATCCTGAAGCTTTGCAACCTTTAGTGAAAGAACTAGGTCTAGAAAAACAAGTTAGTCTAACAGGTCCAATAGCGGTTCCCGTATTCAGGCATAGTAATATAGAAAAAAATGTTGATAATGATTATTTGGCTGCGCTTTTACGTAGTAGTGCGATGTATGTATCTGCCGGGATTGACGAAGGTGCAGAGGGGTTATCACTGGCTTTGTTGGAAGGAATGGCTGCACAGTTGCCGATTGTAGCGACGAGCATTTCAGGGAATCGAGATATAGTGACAGAAAATGAGAATGGAATGCTAGTTCCAGCGGGTGATAGTGTTGCACTGTCTACAGCGGTTAACCATCTCTTGTCAGATGAAGTAAATCGCCTACGAATTGGAAAAAATGCCAAAGATTTTGCTTCGGATTACGATTGGGACGTAATAGCAGGGCAGTATATTGAAGTTTATAAAGAAGCAATTGAATTAGCGAAGTGAATTCTGAAGAGCAATACGTAGAACATTGAGGTGAAATAATTAATGTCGTTTTTTCCTTTATTTAGCAAAACATCATATAAATGAATAATACAAAATACGTGTATATTTGTTCTGCAGGTCACTCAGGGTCTACCCTTCTTGATCTGTTGTTGGGCTCTCATTCAAAAGTGGAGTCTTTGGGTGAAATATCTCATTTGCCCAAAAATATCACATTAAATACTAAGTGTAGTTGTGGTGAAGCGGTAAGGGATTGCAATGTTTGGAGTGCTGTTTTAAATAATCTGGGTCATCAATTAGAGGCAGATCTTGGTCAGACACCTTATCGGTTAAATACTGGGTATCCCAAAGCAACAACAGTAGTAGATAGAAACCGCCAGACTAAAATGTATCTTATTCGTCGAAAACTAGTACATGGGCTAATTTATCTAGATCAACGCTACGGAATTAGCTTATTGTCTAGCTTTACTCGGTGGTTTACAGAAAGTCTTAAACATCGGTTTATGCTATATGATGCTGTTCGAGAAAGTACTGGTACTGATATTGTTATAGATTCATCTAAAACATATTTGGAAGGAATTGCGTTATATCGGGAATGTCCAGAACATGTTCGAATTATTGTTTTAACTCGTGATGGTCGAGGAGTTATGTACTCTAATATGAAGCGGGAGCAAGGTCGAAAGAATGGATTAATTGGTTGGGTGCATTATTACTCACGAATTTTGCCATTGCTAAAAAAACATGTTGCTAAAGATCACTCTTTGACAGTTCATTATGAAGATCTTGCAAATAATACAAAAAATGAATTGGCTAAAATTTGTCGTTTTATTGGAGTAGATTTTGAACCATCGATGCAAGAATTTACTTCTCATGAGCATCATATTACAAATGGAAATGATATGCGTTTTTCAGAATCTTCTGAAATTCGATTGGACACATCTTGGAAGGAAAATTTAACCAAAGAAGATCTTGATTATTTTGAAAACGAAGCTGGAAATTTAAGTCGTAAGCTTGGATATGAATGATTTCGTCAAGTATAGAGAAACCATGGTTTCTCTATACTTGAATAAAAATTTTATAAAATTTTGGAGAAAGTTCTAAATATTATGTTGTTTGGAAATGATCAAAACCGACGTCCCATTAAATCTTGGCAAAAATTTGGGAAGCAAGTCAGGACTAAGGGTTGTGTGTTATTGAATAAGCTTGATGATTTTCCCAATTCGGTATTGGTGAGTGGATGTCAACGCTCGGGAGGTACGATGCTGGCTGGGATATTGACGAAAAGCGAAGGAATGGTTGATTTCGCTTGGAGCAAAGACGATGAGCTGGACGCCGCTTTAATATTGTCAGGCTACGAAAAACATGAGCCAAAGGGTCGATATTGTTTTCAAACCACATATTTAAATGAATGCTTTCCAGAATATTTTCAACATCCAGCAAAATTTAAACTAATTTGGTTATTACGAAATCCACATTCAGTGGTTTATTCGCTTATACATAATTGGAAACGATTTGCACTTAATGAGCTATATTTGGCTTGTGGAATGCAAATCACCCCGGATGATATCGTAAATCGTTACAATCGTTTTGGTTTGTTTGCTGTAAATCGTTTAACCAGAGCGTGCATGTCGTATAATGCAAAAATTTCTCAAATATATCAAATACTTGAAAAGTTAACATCAGAAAATGTATATGTGATTGACTATGATGAGCTGGTCAAGAAAAAGCATATCTTATTGCCAGATCTCTATGATTTTATAGGCCTTTCTTACAACGAAAAATATGCGGACGCAATATTGTCGAGTAGTCTTAAAAAGGCTGACAAGCTTTCTACCAGGGAACGAAAAATGGTTGATGATGTTTGCATGCCTGTGTATGAAAAACTTAAAAGCTTGGCTCATTCATAGAAAAATTTATGACAAATGAATTAAATAATAGACCGCTTAAATATCTTTTTTTGTCTGCCGATAAATTTCCTCCTTTTAGGGTTGATGTATTAACACTATTTGGCCAGGAAATGGTTAAACGAGGACATAAAATTGACTGGTTATTGCAATCAGAAAAACATGAAGAAAAATTTCACGAGCAAATGTGGTGCGAAACTCGTGTTTTTGTGGGCCCTTCTAACGAAGGAGAATCAAGATTAAGTAGAATTAAGAAGCATTTTCAAAGTATCGTACTTGATTTAAAAGTATTTCAGCTAGCGTCAAACAATCAGTATGATTTTATTCAAGTAAAAGATAAATTTCTATCTGCCATATTTGCTATATTTGCAGCCCGAAAAAATAAATGTAAGTTTTTTTATTGGCTGTCTTACCCATTTCCAGAATCATCTATTTATGAGGCTAAAGTTGGTACTGCCCGATATCCATTTTTATATTTGATAAGAGGGTATGTTTTTAAGTTCCTGCTTTATAAGATAATTGCCCGTTGGGCTGATCATATCTTTGTTCAAAGTGAACAAATGAAAAAGGATGTTGTTGAAGAAGGAGTCGATATTAATAAAGTGACTGCTGTTCCTATGGGTGTTTCATTAGATTCGTTTAAAGAACTGCAAGATGTTGATGATATTAAATTCGAGCCTCAAGGCAAAGTTATTGTATATTTGGGGACATTGTTATCTACCCGAAAACTAGATTTTGTCATACGTGTGTTTGCTTTAGTACTTGAAGAAATCCCTGATGCTAAACTATATATGGTCGGGCCGGAAGAGCTACCGGGCGATATGAAAACTTTGAAAAAAGAAGCAAAAAGGCTTGGGATTACAGATAAAATTATATTCACTGGTGGGTTGCCACGTCCAGAAGCATTAGCATATTTGAAAATTGCAAATGTATGTGTCTCTCCTTTTTATCCAACACCAATTTTAAATTCGACATCACCGACCAAACTGGTTGAGTATATGGTTATGAGAAAACCAGTAGTTGCAAATGACCATCCTGAGCAAAGTCTTGTTATTTCTGAAAGTGAAGCGGGTATATGTGTTCCATACGAAGAAAAAACTTTTGCGCAGGGAATAGTTAGAATATTGTTAGATCCTGTATTAGCTAAGGAAATGGGTGATCGAGGTTACGAATATGCCGTTAAATATAGGACGTATGAATACCTTTCGGGTCTAGTTGAGCAATGTTATTTAAAGCTATGTCGTGGTAAATAGTAAGCTCAACTGAATAGACATCGCAGATAAAATTGGAATTTATTTAAATGGGTAAAAATAAAAAAAAGTTAGTTGTTTTAATTCCTACTCATTGGGAAGCATTTATGGGGGGCTCGCAATATCAGGCGAAGGTTTTAATTGAACATCTTATTCCCATGCAAGAGTTTGAAATTTATTACTTGGCTAGACGAATTAAGCAAGATTTTAAGCCAAAGGGTTATGAAATTTATAAGATAGGGGATCCTAAAGGGGTTGGGAAGTATGGATTCTTTTTTGATGGATGGAAATTATTAAAAACACTCAATGAATTAAAGCCGGATGTTATCTATCATCAAGTAGGATGTGCCTATACAGGTATTGCTGCGTATTATTGCCAAAAGAATAATTGTAATATGGTTTGGCATATCGCCAGTGATATTGACGTACAAAAGTGGAACAAAAAAATAACTCGAAATATTGTCTTTCGATATATTGAAAAAAAAATGTTGGAATATGGAATTAGACGAGCAAAATATATTGTGGGACAAACTGATTATCAAGGTGAACAGCTCGAAAAAAATTATGGGCGAACCTTAAGTGCATTGGTTCTGAACTTTCACCCGTTCCCTAAAGAAATAATTGATAAAAGTGGTCCTGTTACAGTTGTCTGGATTGCAAATTTTAAGCGATTAAAACAACCTCAGGTTTTTGTAAAATTAGCACGAAGCTTCCTTGATATTCCAGATGTTCAATTCAAAATGATTGGTTCTCCGCCACAAGAAGAGGATTGGCGAAAAGACATTATGTCAGAAATAGATGAGCTCAATAATCTCGAATATTTGGGTAAATTGAGCCAGGATGAAGTCAATGAGCAGTTGGCTAAATCGCACATATTAGTAAATACCAGTGAATACGAAGGCTTTTCAAATACTTTTATTCAAGCTTGGATGAGGGAAGTGCCAGTGGTTGGGTTTAATGTAAATCCGGATGGTGTTTTTGATAATAATAAGCTTGGTTGTTTTTCCAATGGAGTTTACGATACGCTAGTTCAACAAATTAAACTATTAATTAGCGATACATCTTACAGAGAAGAAATAGCAGCTAGAGTAAAAGCTTTTTCGTTTGAACATTATTCCGAAAACAATATTAAGGCATTTGTTGATTTGTTTCGGTTGCCAGGTAAGGTTGATTGAGAGTGTTTTTCAAATAAACAGAAGGCTTGGAAAGGCGAATTATAGTGGATGATGAGTTAAAAAATCGTGAGTTTTCCGTTAATGCTAAACCAATTTTTATTGTTGGTATGAATGGGTCCGGAACTACTATGGTTCAAGACTGTTTGGATAGACATCCATATTTGTACGGATTTCCACGCGAAACAAGATTAATTCCATATTATATTCAAAATTTAGCGAGTTATGGTGATTTAAATAATGACGAAAATTTTTATCGTCTTTGGAATGACTTTAGAAATATCTCATTATTTAAATCAGTGAATAATGGTAAATTGCCAGAAATTCCTGATAATTGGAGTAGTTGGCCTAGGAATATTGCTTCGATTTTTGATGGTGTTTATAGCCAGTTTTCAAAAAAGAAAGGTAAAAATACTCGGTGGGTTGAGAAAACGCCGATGAATGTATTGCACATGATTGAAATTGCAGAAGTCTTTCCAAATGCTAGATTTATTCACATGGTACGTGATGGGCGAGATTGTGCAGCGTCATTTCATCGGCGGTGGAAATACAATGCTCAATGGACTGTGTTCAGGTGGAAAAACGTTGTTAGTACTGCTCGTGAACAAGGTCAATCGTTAGGAAAAAGCTATTTGGAGGTTCGTTATGAAGATTTGACGAATGATCCAGAAAAGTGGATGAAGATAGTTTGTGCGTTTGTCGATGTTGAGTTTAATTCTGCTGTACTTGAATCAAAGCAAAGACATTACGAAGGAAAAAATACTGAGAATGCGTCAACATCGCAAATAGTACCTAATTCTCAAAAATGGCGAAAATACTTTAGTTCATCGCAGTTAAAAAAATTGGAACTCATCGGTGGTGTAACTTTGCAAGATTTTGGCTATGAAACTATTTATGAGGCTAAGAATCTACATCCTTCTAAGTGGAAGCTTAAGTACTGGGTATATTCAAATTATCTGCGTAGGGGGGCGGCCGAATTCATAATACAAATTAGAAAGAATAAAGGTCGAAGTTGGCGTTATTTGTTTTCTCATATTATTAATGCAATTAGACAGCGAAAAACCACTAAATTTTAAAAATATACGAATTTTTCAAAATAATTCGGATAATCATTTCAAGGATATAATACTAGTGAGAATTGCTTATCGTCGCCCAAGAAAATATGATGTTAGATATCGGTTGGTATCAATTCTGTTATTTAGTGCTTTTTTAATTGGGTCAGCTTTTTCAAATGAAGTTGTTAAGTCAGAAAAAGCAATAAATAAAAAATTTCATCCTGGAAATTATATTCTTGTTAATTTGAATGGATCTCAAGATCCAGATAAAAAATTTAATGCGGTTACTCAGTATGCAGGTTTTCTCGGAATTCATAAGCGTTATCGATGGAGGGATCTTGAGCCAGAAAAAAATAAATATGATTTTTCAGATATTCATCGTGATTTGAAATGGTTAAAAAGTAAAAATAAGCGCCTTATTATTCATCTCTCTGATACTTTAACAGGTATGCGTGCTCAAATGGTGCCCGATTATATATTAAAGGATGCAGAATATTGGGGTGGTGTAGTTCCCAAGAAAAAAGATTCTAAACGATTTCTTACAAAGCTATGGGTGCCAACTATTATCGACCGTATAGTCAAACTCCAAATGATGTTAGGAGCATCATTTGATAAAGATCCTAATGTTGAATTATTTAATATTGAAGAATCAGCCCTAGGGATCCATTGTGATAAAGTAGGTGAATATGGATATAGTCATAAGCTTTATTTAGAAGGTTTGAAAAGGCGAATGGCGGGAGCCAAAGCCGCATTCCCAAATACCAATGTCGTTCAATATGTTAATTATTCAGGTTGTGGTGGGGGGAACATAATTGTTCCTAGTATAATGGAATATGCTAAGGAAATTGGTGTTGGCTTAGGTGGGCCTGATATAAAGATTCATTCTCAAAGGCTATCAAATGTTGTTTATCCATATTTATGTATGAATAAAAATATATTTCCGATCGCTTATTCTGTTCAAAGAAGTAATTATCAACAACGTAAAGTTTCGAAAAATAGTTTTTATTCAGTTAAAGAGGTATTTAAATTTGGAAGTAAAAACTTATGCATGGATTATGTATCTTGGGTGCAAAGAAAGCCATATTTCATTAACGAAGTTGTACCGTTGGTAGGAGAACTGTCAAAATAAAAAAAAGCATAGACAATACTTGGAGGGAATTATCTATGCTTTTGATTTATTAATTAAGTCTAACGCCAGTTGGAGGTAGCGGAGTAGAAACTAAATTGATTGGTTTGTAGATTAATGCTCCCATGTCAGTATTACTCGTACGTACACCGCAATTAAAATCAATAGAGCTTTCTGTAAAATCAAAATCACAATTACCTGATAGTTTGTTAATGTGATCAAAGTTAGTAAGAGTAATTTTTGTTGATTGTATCTTTCCTGCACCGATAGCAGTTGAATCTTGTTTTAGCTTGAAGTCATCAACTCCTGGAATATTATTGGCGCTTACCGCATCCCAATTTGTTCTGTTTAACCTTGGATCACCAACGATGCCACCAATACTATCAACACAATTGACATGACTAGGTGCAACAGTCCAGTGGTTATGGTGAATTGTGACTCTACTTGAAGGAGTAATTTTACAAGCTGTATCTGTTTGCGGGCTGCCATGGAATACATTGTTAGCTATTTCTGTTCCATTATCATAAAATTCGGCACCATCGTTAAGTTGTACGTAAAAACCTGTTTCAACTAAGGTGTTATTGAGAAATTTAACGCCAATTTTTTTACCCGCTGCTTCTGCATCAGCCTCAAGACCCATAAGTAATCCAAGAGAACGAACCATAATGTTATTTCTTACAATATTATTTGTAGAGTCATACATCTTCGGGTAACTTTCAACTTTCACAGAAATGCCTCCCCCATACCGGTGGCCATCTGCTAGTGCTCCCCTAGCAAATTCACCATCACGGTCTCCGATGATAATATTATTTTCAACGATGTTATTGTTCCCGTTATCTAAATATATATTGGCAGATCTAACTGCAGCAATTGTGTTATTTCGAACAATACTACTGTGTGAATTTTCTAGTAGCACTATTCCTTCTCCATAACTTTCGTGAATATAATTATTTTCGAAAATATTGTGATGACTTAAGACTGCGCTGTTACATGTTGGCCATGTTTTGCTGACAGCAACCCAATCTCCATTTTTCCAACCTACTGCACATAGGCTGGTATCATTGTTTTTCATGATATTGTACGATGAGTTTCGACTGAAAATCACACTGTTACCAGCGGTATAATAGATTTTGTTGTTATCAAGTGTTGCATGGTGGTTTTTATTGTTTAGAACAATTCCACGCCCTGCTGAATTTTGTACGCCGAGGTTTTCGATAGTCACATAATCAGCAGCAATTGTTATCATTCCGCCATAGGCTCTTGGTGGGACAGCTTTTGGAATATTAATACACGAGCCAGCAGTGCCTGAACATGCGCCAGTGTAGGATCCATATAAAGTGGGGCGATTTTTACCTGCACTCACACCAATCGTTTCTTTTCCATTTTTCATAAAATAAGATCCGACAATTGTTCGATTGGCAGCTGTTCCGTTCCAGTCCACGGTTAAAGCCTCCATTTGCCATTTTAATCCTGATAAAAAATATACATCATCTCCTGTTTCGAATGAAAACGAATTGACTTTTTTTATTGTTTTCCAAGCTGTTGCGTGACTGAGGCCGTCAGCGGCATCGTTACCGTTCGTTTTCACGTAATAAGTTGTGGCAAATAAGTTTGTTGAAGTAAATATGAGTATCGCTGCAATTAGTAAATGGCGCATAATTATTTCCTGTAGACTAAATATTTGTTGGCGAAAATATAATCAATTCTGAATTGCTATTATTACTTACTAGGAGTATTGATAACTGTATTTTCTATCTACGTTGTTAGCGGGTGAAATCAAAAAGTCGATCGTGACCTTGGTCTCAAATTGAATTGTTGAGTGATTTTTTACTTGCTGGTTTGTCAGATAGTTAGTGTTATTGTTATCGTCTATCAAATTGATTGATTTAGTAAATATACCTTCTTGATGTTACATGCTTATTTTGAATTTATCCTGATTATTTATAAATGGTGCATCTTGAAATACACCAGGCTAATTTAACTAATGATAACAGTATCATACGTGTTTTTTAAGAATCATTCTATAAAAATTTTTCATGCTTATACTTAAAACTGCTAGGTTTATACGACACAAAATAAAAAGCTTACTTTCCTTTTTTACTAAATCATATTAGTAATTTACGTTGTAGTGAATTCTTTATATGAATAGTAGCTTTCGAAAACAATACTTTTATGGGTACAAGCGTATTACTATTATAATTCAATGAATTATGAATGTTATCTTCATTGTGATTTGCCAATAGTGATGTTTATTGCACTACTGAGGGTTTTTAATTAGTCACATTGGTCAAAATATAGCCTTCCTTTATTTGCCGTCATTTTAAATTGATAGGTATTGGTTATTAGATAATTCTGGAACGGTTTGTGTTTAAGTTAATTGTTTTGAAGTAAGGTATAATTTTCTTACATTAAGTCATGGTATCGTTGTAATTGCTATTATCATGTTGGTATCTTTTCTATTCAGTAGGTAAAAATTACAGTGATGTTCAATTTGAATAAAACTAAGAGTAATGAAGCTTATTTTTATATACTGAAAGTATTGGCTATTAATTTAATCTAGATGAATAGACTTCCTTATATTCTTTTTATACTCGTTTTTATAATAGAGTTTCTAGCGACTAAATTACACCTAATTCCTAAAGTATTTAAGTACAGTCCTGAGCTTTTTTCAGCGGTAACAATAGTGTTAGTTGTTTTTCGAGTTGGTTATGTAAAAACCCTTGCGCTATCACCAAAATATGTAATTTTATTTGCTCTTTTCGTATTTCATATTATAGCGGGTATAATTTTGAACGGTGTGCCAGAGGGTGCCATATTCGCAGGATTTAGATATTATTTTAAATTTATACCAATATTTTTATTGCCAGTTGTGTATAACTTTACGGATAATCAAATATCTACCCAACTGAAAGTTCTCGTAATTTTGGGAATAACGCAAATACCAGTTTCATTTTACCAGCGGTTATTTCAATTCAAAGGTCAAGCGACAGGTGATAATGTCACAGGGACATTACTGATAGGTTCTGTCCAGTCAATATTTTTAATTAGTTGTGTTTGTATATTAGTTGCTTTCTATTTGAAAAAAAGAGTAAGCGGAAAGCACATAATGTTTCTAGCACTAGCACTTTTTTTACCTGCAACAATTAATGAAACTAAGGGAACGGTGATTCTTTTACCATTTGGTCTTTTTACAGTGCTTTTAATCTTAGCGACAACCCAAGAAGCAAGAAAACGTATTTTCGGGGCCATGATAGCTGCTGTAATGTTATTGAGCGTTTTTGTAGTTGCGTATGATTTTTTGTATCAATCAGAAGATAGAAGTGGTGGTGCAAGTTTAATTGGTTTCTTTTCAGGAGATTTTTTGGAGCACTATCTATACAGGGGGGCGGAATTTGATCAGGCTCTTTTAAATATTCGAGAAAACAATGATCGAATACTTGTAATGCCGGAAGCAGAGAAAGAGCACGAGGCAAGGATAGATAGATTTCTAGCGCCATTGATAATGCTTTCGGAGCATGACCCTATGAAGCTTTTATTTGGATTGGGTGCTGGAAATGTTGCGTTATTTAATTTTAAAGGTTTTATTGGTGATTATGCTCACATAAGTGTATTGCTTGGCGCTGAAGCAACATTACTGGCATTATTATTGTGGGAGGTTGGGATAATTGGTGTCATACTCTATTTGATATTTTTTTATATGATATTTTCTGATGCTCGTTCGTTGTCTAAAAGTGATAGTCTCGCTGGTGCAATAGCTGCGGGATGGGCCGGTGTTGTAGTCATTTTGGTAGTTGCTTTACCGTATAAAAATACCTTAGGTTTTAACGTGTTAGGTTTTCTATTTTGGTATTTTTCAGGATATATTGTAGCAAAAAGAATTTGGCTCCAACGAGAACAGAGAGTCATGGGGCATGATACTTAATTCAGTACGTCCATAAAGCCGAATGTGTGAAACTATGATGTAAAAAGGATAAAATCCATGAAGCATTTTGTCATTGTGGGTACTCAGCGAACGGGAAGTAGTGCTTTGGGAGAGGGTATTGGCCTTCATCCCGAAATCACCTGTGGTTGGGAGTGGACTGAACATGTTGCTAGAGGAAAAAAGCTTAAACTTGCACATCAAGCTATGGCAGGAGATTTTTCTGGGTTGTATCCTCATCATCAAGAACACATGAAGAAAGAGTTTGGGTTAGACACAAAATGGTTGGGATTTCGTCGATTGTTTGGAGCTTCAAATAAGTGGCTTTTTCAGCCTCAATACTCACTGGTGTTGTGGAGAGATCGATTTGAAGAGCATATAAAATGGTTTCAAAGTCAGTCTGACATTCACATTATTCATATTATACGGCAGGATAATATCAACTGGCTTAAATCTAAATATGTTGCAGATAAAGCCAAATCATTTATAGGTCAGTCCTATCCAGAAGGTCTTACAGTTAAAATTCCTATTCGAGATGCAGTGTCACGTTTAATATCTAAAAATTGGATTGATTCCCGATTAGCTACACTTACAGCAACAAATTCGTATATTCAAATAATATATGAAGATATGTTGACGGACCAAAATAGTGTGACCAAAAATGCGCTTGATTTTTTGGGCTGTGATTCAAATTTGCTACCAGAAAAAGAGCAAATTATTCGAAAGCAATCATCTGGTGGTGCTGAAAAATATATTGAGAATTACGAAGAGTTGACTACAGAGTTAAAAAGATTAGATTTACTCAAGTCGAAAGTTGAGTTTGTTAGATAAGCACTAAAAATAGATGAAAAATCTATATTCAGCTATTAATATGTAAAATTATGCTATCAGTAAAACTCTTTCGTAAACTAAACTCTTATAAAGAGTATGCAGATAGTTCACGAAAGAGTTGCTATTATTACTGGACTATTTTTTCAGTATTTTCACATCATCGATATAAGCAATACCATTTACTTTACTAGCTTGCAATTGCAGTCGTACTGAAGTAGCGTTAGTCGGAGCAGTTACAGTGACTGATTTTTTACTGTAACTGGTATTGCCAGTGACAGCGCCAAAACCTTTTACAGCCCCGATTTGAGCGCCACTAGCATTATACCAGCGAATTTGTAACAGGTATTTACCCGTACTCATATTTCGCGTTCTTAACCAAGCGCTAAAGATATACGGCTTACCCGCAATTACTTTGTCTTTTACGTGTTGGTATGCGCTGATATAACCGGTAGATTTGCCAGCTAACGCGAGAGCATAAGTTCCGTTATAAGAATACGCGCTGTTTATCTTTCCACTGCCTGACCAGCCATTCAAATTACCGCTTTCGAAGCTTGAATTGCTTAATAAATTACTACCGCTGGTGGAATCACCAGTGCTTCCGCCGCTACCCGTTGAGCCAGTGGTAGATCCATTGCTGATGCTAACGTCATCGATATAAGCAATTCCGTTTGCTTTGCTGGCTTGTAGCTGTAATCGAGCGGATGTGGCATAGCTTGGAGCAACGACGCTAATAGATTTTTTGCTATAACTGGTATTACCTGTGACAGCACCAAAACTTTTCGTCGCACCAATTTGAGCGCCGCTGGTGTCATACCATCGAATTTGCAGCAAGTATTTACCCGTACTCATATTTCGAGTGCTTAACCAAGCGCTGAATGAATATTCTTTGCCTGCGATTATTTTGTCTTTCACGTGTTGGTAAGCGCTGACATAACCAGTGGATTTTCCGGTTAATGCGAGTGCATAAGTTCCGTTATAAGAAAACGCGCTGTTAATTTTTCCACTGCCTGACCAGCCATTTAAATTGCCGCCTTCAAAATCTGCATTGGATATTAAATTTGAGCTTGAAGCAGAACCCGACCCTGAGCCTGATCCTGTATCAGGGGCCGTCGGTGTTGATGTGTCTGAAGACGGTTTGTATCCTTTTGTGATTCCAGCATTATCAATATATGCCATACCATTTGCAGAATTTCCCTGTATTTGAAATCGAACTGCAGATGCATTTACTGGCGCCGTTATGTTAATTGATTTATATACATAGTCAGTATCTCTTGAAGTATCACCGAATTTCTTACGTGCACTAGTGATTTCACTGCCACTTGAATCATACCAGCGAATTTGAAAAATATATTTTCCAGTGCTAATTCCAACCACCTTGATCCAGGCGCCGAAATGATAATTACTACCTGCTACAAAGCTATTTGTTACCTTTTGGAAGGCAGTTGGGTAACTTGACGTGCTGCCTTTAAATGCCAATGCATATGTTCCAGTAAGCACATGGTCGCTGTTCACGCTACCACTACCTGACCAAAATTTAAGATTACTGTCTTCAAAACCTGGATCGACAAGTAAGTTAGAATTTGAAGCCTTTGATGGTGTTGTTACCTGAATTGAACTTGATAAGCTGGATTCATTTGCGGGAACCGCATTGTCATAGGCAATAACTCTATATGTATAAGTAGAATTTTGAGATAAGCCAACATCTGCAAAGTGAGTACCGACAGGTATATTAGCGTGAGTGCTTGTGTTGCCATTTCGGTAAATTTTATACCCCATCACTTTTCCGCCACCAACATCACTTGAAGGGCTCCAGCTTAAATCAATTTGATTGTATGTAATCCCTGTTGTTTTTAAATTAGTTGGTCTTGTGGGAGGATCAGAATCCAAATGACCGTCATTAAAATGAGGTTCAAGAGCGCCAATATCTGGGTTTTCACCATCTTTCAAAACTTTGTGAATATCAAAGGAGTTTTCAGTTAGATCAAGCTTTGGATCCGTTAATTTATTAGTTTGAGGAAATTGATTGGATGTAAAAGCTGTAGATCTAGTCGCTACCCCAGTTCGTATGGGTGTGGCTATATCAGAATGAGTCGAAGTATCAGGTTCAAAATCTGTGATGCTTGGAATATTATTAGGGCCTGTGTTTCTCCAACCCGAAGATTTCTTTAAATAAGGGTTTCCATATCTATCATTATACCCTCTACATTCAGGTTTAATATCTTCTTCAGATTCCCAAAAATTATGGTTGGCATTGACATTGGTTGCCGTCGATAAACAGCTGAATTCAGTGTCAGAGTTTAATGTGTCAGGGTCGTAAAATATATTGTTTTTTAATAAGGCTTCTTGCAAATTTGCGTTAGGGACATTTATTCTTACAAACCAGTGTACGCCAACACATGTGTTACCGATGAATTTGGCACCAACTTTTCGATTGTTTGCCCGAGCTCCTGGTTCCATTCCCATTCGAATACATGTATGAGAATTTGCAATAACATTGTTGCGAAATATATTTCCTATAGCATTAGTCGTTATTGGGTAATCTTCAACAGATACAGCGAGTGCATTTGCTGTATACCCATCTTGTCGATGAAATTTTCCAGTTGGGTCACCAACAATAATGTTTCGTTCCACGATATTATTTTGGCCGTTATCAATGTAAATGTTTCCGGATCTAACGGCTGCAATTACATTGTCCCTGATAATATTATTATTTGCTCCCGCGCCGTAAGCTACGATTCCTTCTCCCCATGATTCATGCACATAATTTTTTTCGATGATGTTGTAACGTGAACCTATGGCGCCATTACATACTTGCCAGTGACTGGCTAAACCATCGTACCACGCTTGTTCGCAGCGAGATACGTCGTTATTTCGCATAATATTATTATGTGTGCCCCAGCTGAATAAGATACTACCTGCTGCTGAAATGTATACTTCTGATTTTTCAATTAATGCATGGTGAAAATCTCTTTGTAATTTAATTCCTATGCCACTAGATTTTTCAACTCGCATATTTGATATGCGAACATAATTCGCTTTTATATCAATTAAACCGGCATCTTCGCTTACGGGCATGTTTCCTCGAGCAGGTCGACTTAAATTATACCCACCAATAAACGTTGGTTTTTTCGTTCCACTTGGAACGCCAATGGCAACACTTCCATTTTTTAAATAGTACGAGCCAATGATTGCGTAATTGGACAAGCTCTCTCCTGACCAGTCAACAATGAGCTGGCCGTTCCAGCTGTCGCCAGCGAGAAAATAAACATCAGCGCCAACTTTTTTCACGCAGGAGTTGACTTTACTTAATGACTTCCAGGCTGTTGCATGAGTTTTGCCACCACTGCAATCTGAGGGGTCCGTGCCTGAACTTTTCACATAATAGGTTGTCGCATTAGATGTTAAAGGTAGAATAAGCAGTAAAAATAATAAGTGTTTTTTCATAAAAATACTCGTAGATTATGTTTCGTAATTTAAGTTGTGATTCGTCGAATTAATTGATGCATTTAAACTAATATCCATCTCACAAGTAATTTTGATTTGATACAGCTGAAAAGAGACATGCATAGCCACTTAGCAATACGAATTGTTTAGTCCGAAGCATGTTATTTTTTCGTAATCAAATAATAATTTAGTAAGTAATGAATACGCTGGTTAGTTATTTTTATGAATTGAATCCTGTTAAAGCAAAGAAGCATTTGAGGGGTGTATAGTGCAAGTGCATTGTTCATATTCCTTTCTCATTGGCATATAGGTTGTGTGCTTGTCTAAAAATGATATATTGAAAACACAAAACTACATCTGCAAATTATTTGCCAAAGCCTAGATAAAAAAGAGAAAAATATAAATATCAATAACTTAAATGTTAATGAATTATCTCTGGAAGTTATCAATACTGTTATGGTTTTACGTCGACTTTCTTGGTGTGCGGCCAAGCAATTGATTTTAATAGATTAACTGTGTCGTCAATTGCATAATCCTTGATACGAATGGAATCTTATTGATGCTAAGCATTAATTGAGGTTTATCTTGTGCTTTAGCCACCTGTAATAACTGCCGTTAAAGGAGCCCAAATTCGTCGTTTTATAGTAACGACAGGGTTTGCCAGGGGTAGTTATAATTATTTGATAGTTAAGCCCAGCTAGTTAAATATGAAAAGCCGTTTATTTAACTATACTAATTATAAAAAGAGATGGTTTTTGTGGGTAGAAAACAGTTTTTACTTTAATAATTTATGTTACTTCAGGAAATTATATCGTTCGTACATTAGCTATTTTTGAGTAGGTGGGGTGATAGTTTTGAAGAATTAAAAATTTCTTCCAAGCTTAATATGTCATTTGGTATACGAATTAATGTTTCTTATTAATAGAAGTTTTAAATTTCACAATCCTTGATTGAGGTGGTAATTAAATAAATTAGAATGTAGGCCTGTGAAAAATATTTTGAATCAATTAAGGGCAAGCAAATGAAAGAATACTAGAGTGTAATTTTAATGCACTCTAGTATTATTAGTTATAGGTTTAGTCAAGTCGTCTAAAACTCATGTCATCAAAGTAAGCATATTTTGACTCACCATTGTTGATAAGTAGCAGGGTTGCGCTAGTGGCATTGTCTGGTGCAACCACATCAACAACACCCTTGATCCATTGTATAGAAACGGCTTGTAAACGCCGGTAGTAACCATTATCTATAGATAACTGAGTAGTGTTGAAATCAGTCTTTGCTTTACTAATTTCTTTTCCATTTGCGTCATACCAACGAATTCTGAGTCCGTAACTGCCATTCAATCGTGAATTTATATTTAACCAGCCCTCGAATCGATAAGTATGGCCTCCTGCAATATTATTTATGGACTGTCTAGCTGAGTTAAAAGCGTTAGAAAGAGGGGGAAGTCTTAATGATTTTATGCCGCTTTTTATTTCATGCTTAGCATCTTCAATTTGGTGTTGGCTTCCTTTTTTAAATTGCCAGCCCTGTGAGCCTTCTTCAAAGCCCGGGTTAGTCAACAAATTATGACTTTGAATTGTTGTTGCTTGTATTGTTACCAATTGCCTGGTTTCGTTTGACCACACGTCTTGACCATTACGGACTCTAAAGGAGATGACATGTGTACCCTCAGATAAAATTTTGGTGCTAAAATTTGCGTCGTGGCTCAAAAGACCGTCTCTATCTGAGCGCCATCGATAAGCTGTTACTTCACCATTTGCCGCCAAACCATTTCCGTGAAAGTCTATATTCTCACCAAGTGCCGCCGACGTTGAGGAAATATTCTCACTCAATAGTCCATCAATGTCAGAATGCCATTGATAAGTTTTAGCGCTATTTTGTAGGTGAGAGATATTACCATTGAAGATAATTTGATTGCCAACAATAGCGGGGTTTGGCGTTGCGCTTAAAATTTCTATTCTTCCGCCAATTCCTACAGGGTTGTTAAGTACTTTATTAACACTTATGTTGTCAGCATACGCAATTATGTCAGGATTGTTAGAAGGCTTCGTGCTTAGGAGCAGGTCGGCGGAAACGGCATAATCTGGAGCTACGATTTCTTTATAGTAATAGGTAAAATTTGGATTCTGATTATGGTTCCCTAAATTTTTAAAACCGATACGGTTACCTTTTAACTTATTTCCATTAGCATCATACCATTCAACAACAATGTTTATAGTGCCTGTGCCGTTTTTATCTTTAAATCCAAGCCATCCTTGGACTGAAAATTTTTCCCGTGAAGCGATATCTGCTATGGACTGCCTTACTTTACTGTAACCATTCGATGTGAAGGAAAGCGAATAATTTCCATCTTGTGATGGATTAGAGACAACTGTGGCTGTCGTGCCAGGGTCGGCTTTCCATCCGGTTAAATTTCCGGATTCAAAGCTTGGGTTCATTAACAAATTATCGGATAAAGGTTGTGTAACAAATGAATTAGATTGTGAAGAAAAAGCCATTAATATCGAAATTGCCAGATATTTTGTGTGTATAAAAAATTGCACTTGAAATACTTATATAAATTTAACATTTGATTTCCTTTTTATGTTTTTTTTTAATTATTTGGTAGTCGTATAACTATTTGGGTTTATTTAATCTATTTGATGAATGCTCATATCTTTAAAATATGAATAACCATCTGCTTTAGACGCGACAAGGTGTATGGAAGTGCTAACAGCGCCTTCAGGTGCGGTAATATCAACAAATTCTCTTACAAATTTAAGCAGTGTATTTTTTTGTGTCCCAATACCAAACTTCGTGCGAGTACCGTCTATCTCCATGCCAGTATTGTCATACCAGCGAACTTGGGTGAAATATTTTCCAGTAGTCTTAAATAGAGTTGTTACTTTTGCATCAAATCGATAAGTTTTACCACTGGATATTGTATTTTCAATTTTTTGAAATACAGAGCGATAATTGTTTTTATCACCATTGATTTTGATCCAATATAATTGGTATAACCAATGAGACTGCAGTATTTCTATGCCTAGTAAAGACCGTTGGTAAGGAGACCTGCGAGGTAGATAATATTGGCTATACCGCCATGTAGGTGTTTCACTGGCAAAATTTGAGTTCGAAATTAGGTTTTTTTGATTATCTTTTTCATGAATATCAATTTTTTTAAAAGTTTTAGCAGACCAGAGGCCACTTTCGTCTTTAATGCGTAAACTGATATCATGTTCACCAATCGATAAACCATTTGTTTGAAAAGACTTTTCAGTACTCAGAAGTCCATCAATATCCGAATGCCATTGGTAATTTGTTACGACTCCATTAGTAAATGATGTATCACCAATTAATTCAATTGTTTCTCCTACATAGGTATCGCTCGATGAGACATGTGTAATGTGTGCTTCTGGAAGTGGATGTTCTGTTTCAGTAATATCAACCATTTCAATATCGTCGAAGTACGCAATACCGTTTGCCTTCATTGATCTTAGATAAATAATAGCGATTTTTGCGTCACCTATTTCATTGGTGGGTGCCGTAAGATGAATTGTTTTATTTATATAGTCACTATTACGATCAAAACTTGCTACGAATGATCGGGAGTTGGGTAGCTCTATCAGTCGTCCTCGTTTTGAAATAAAAAACCAGCGCAAAACAACACTATAAAAGCCGGTAGTTTTCTCTTTTACAGCAGCTGAAGTACTAATTCGATATGTATGGCCTGGTGTTATATTGCTAATATATTGTTGTGCTGTTGAGCTGTAATTAATGCTATTTTGATCATCTCGTTGGAATGCAAGGGCAGACGTACCCGTCTTTACATTTTGATTTACAATATTCAGCCTGTGAAGTCCACCCTGTTGCTTATATTGAAGACTAGACTTTATCTTAATCCAATTCCCTTCAAGGTTGTTTTCAAAACCAGGATTGTTAATCAAATTGCTACCTTTTGGTTGGTTTGAGCTGACAGAGATTATTTGTGTTGTATCTAGCGCTTTTGTTTCTGGAAGTTTAGTGCTATGAGTCATTCCTCTATCATTAGTTACTCGGAGTGCTATTTTATGAAATCCTGGTGACAAGTTGTTTATTTTGAGGGTAGCACCATTTCCAATTGCGCCATCAATACTCGAAAACCATTCATAAGAAACGATTTTCCCATGTTGTTCGCGTCCGCCATGGCCGGTGAAAGTTACGGTATCTCCGACATTTGAATGACTTGGTGACATGCTTATTATTTCTGCGTGTGGATAAGCAAATGCGGAAGTTGTAAAGCTGGATGTAAAAAGAAAAATTAGCAGGGTAAAGATAAAAGTATGATTTAAGAAGTTAAAGTTAAACCCCGATTTATTAGTTGTTTTATATTTTCGATGATTTACATATTTGAGGTTCTGTGTGGAGAGCTTTGAATGAGTGAGGTTTAGCGAGTTGTTCATTTATTATTCCCTTAGTATGATTTTATTTATTTCGACATAAATACTGTCGCTATGTCACGACATGACAAAAATATTGTCTCAGAATCACGACATATTAACAATGGGAATTACTAGGTTAATTTGGATTGTTTAATTGAGGCCTTAACGGATTAAATAATAATCGCAGATAGTTTCATCGCAATAAATTTTAACAAGGGTGAAGCCTTAATAGCTTCAATGAGCTGGTATTTATAATTTATGGTGAACCCCACTCACTTTCATTCATTAGATAAAAGTGAGTGGTTAGGTTGGTTTAGTATAAATGGCGAATGGCAATATCGTCAAAATCTGCTGAGCCAATCGATTTTTTAGATCTTTTGGCGTTAAGCAATATCCTTGAACTAACGGCATCACTAGGGGCAGCTATATCAACAAAGTCTCGAATAAAATCACTTCTTTTACCTTGTTGAATATTAAAGTCTGTACGGGAATCAATAATTTCTTCACCCGCACTGTCATACCAGCGAACTTGTATGAAGTATTGACCATATGCCACTTGAATGGAATTTGTACGTAATCTTCCCTCAATTCGATAAGTGTCGCCACCAATAATGGTGTTTTCAGTTAATTGTGATGCGGACTGAAAGATCAAGTGATACCCGACTGGATAGTCTTCAATTTTCAATTGTAGATATGATTTAGTACTTGGCGTTATTTTAGGACCACTAGGGGTATCATAACGTTCATTGCCTTTGATAATTCCATATATACCACTTGATTTGGAATATCTAGAATACCCGGGAAGAGGGACAAAATGTGCTCTATGTGCCCATTCACTTAACCCATATTCAAAATCACCGTTTCTAATTAGGTTTTCTTGTCCGTCTGCCTCAACAATTTCTATTGTTGAGTGTGTTCTCGCTGACCAAACGCCGTTTTCATCGCTAACTCGTAAGCTAATATGATGAGTGCCAACCGATAAACCATTATAAGCAAAATGTTGATTTTCGCTGAGCAAGCCATCAATATCAGATTGCCACTGATAGTTTACGATTACACCTTTGTCCCAGGATGCATCTCCCATAAAGTCGATATACTGCCCAACGTTTACCTGATTAGGAACAGGGCTTGTAATATAAGCCACTGGGAGAGGCATATCTGATGTGGTGACATCAATAAATTCAATATTATCAAAGTAGGCAGTACCATCAGCTCTCATGGATTTTATAAAAAGCACTGCAATTTTTGCATCAGCAATTTCATTAGTTGGTGCGACTATATCAGATGATTTAATAATAAAGTCGGTGTTATTTTGAATTTTAGCGATTTCATTTTTTGTATTTTTTAGTTCTTCAAGTCGTCCTTGCTTATTAATAAAATACCACCGCGCAATTATGCTGTAGAAACCTTTGGTTCGATTTTTTACGGCGACTGAGGCCTTTATGCGATATGTATTTCCTGGAACTATGCTATTTGAGATAAATTGTTGGGCAACACTTGGGCCTTGAATGGCGAGCAATTGATTGCCTGTATCAGGAAAGTCCTTAATAATTTTAATCTTACTTTGAAACCCATTGCGCCAAACCCAGTTACCTTTAAGATTATCTTCAAATCCAGGGTTGAGAACGAGGTTGCTACCTTTTGGTTTTTCAGAATTTACAAAAATTCTCCATTGATAGAACAAATTTGCCGGATCAAATGTTGCGTCTGGTTTGTGCCGATATCTACCAACCCAATCAACATCTAATGATATGTTATGTGCCCCTTCAGATAATTGGTTGGTATCAAACTCGGCGTCGGTGCTTAACAATCCATCGACATTTGAGGTCCACTGGTAGCTAACAACTTCGCGACCAGTGCCAGCAGCTCCCTTGAAAGAGACGGTTTCACCGATGGCGCTAATTTTAGGTGTTATTTCAAGTATCATTGCATGTGGCCACGCAGTGGCTGTGGTTGATGTAAATATAGCGCTAAATAGTATTAATAAAGAAAGTACCAATTTATTTAGATTTTTTGTGTAGTTTTTAAATGACTTCTGGTTCATATTATTTTCCCATAATCTTGTGCAATAAAGTTAAATTGAAAATATGTAGATTTAAGTATTTAGGTTTTCTAATCTATTTGGTGAATGCTAATATTCCCAAAACGGCCTCTTCCGTCAGCATAAGCAGCGACAAGGTGAATAGACGTAGTAACAGCGCTTTCCGGTGCGGCGATATCAATAAATTGTCTTAATGATTTAGAGCTATAGGTTCTTTGGCTTTGAATATTAACCTTGGAACGACTTTCTTTAAGTTCTAATCCTTCGTCGTCATACCAGCGAATTTGTGCAAAATATTTTCCTGTGCGGACATACGATGTTGATAAATTGACAGACAATCGATAAGTTTTTCCACCCAATATCTGGTTTTCAATTTTTTGAAACACTGAGCGATAGTTATTTTTATCGCCATTTATGTTAATCCCATATGAACAACATGACCAACGAGATCGAATTATGCTTATCCCTTGTATGGGCCAATATGGATTAGGTAAGTAATATTGGTTGTATTGCCATGAGGGTGCTTCGTTAGAAAACATAGAATTTGAAATGAGATTAGGTTGATTGTTTCTCTCGTTTACTGTGATTTTTGTTAGTGCGTTTTCAGACCAAAGACCACTTTCATCTTTTATGCGTAAGCTAATGTTATGTTCAGAAATTGATAAGCCATTTGTTTGAAAAGACTCTGCAGTACTCAGAAGCCCATCAATATCCGAATGCCATTGGTAATTTGTTACGGCTCCATTAGTAAATGATGTGTCACCGATTAATTCAATTGTTTCTCCAACATAAGCATCGCTCGATGAGACATGTGTAATGTGTGCTTCTGGAAGTGGGTGTTCTGTTTCAGTGATATCGACCATTTCAATATCGTCGAAATACGCAACACCATTTGCCCTCATGGATTTTAAATAAATAACAGCAATTTTTGCATTGTTAAGTTCATGGGTAGGAGCTGTAAGTTGAATTGTTTTATTAACATAGTTATTAGTATTGCGATCGAAATTTGCTACGATTGATCGAGAGTTGGCTAGTTCAATTAACCTTCCTTGATTTGAAATAAAAAACCAGCGTAAAACAACGCTATAAAAGCCAGTGGTTTTTTCTTTTATAGCGGCTGATACACTCATTTGGTAAGTGTGGCCTGGTGTTATGTTAATGTACTGATAAACTTTAGATCTGGAATTAGTGTCGTTTGCTTCGCTACGTTGAAATACAAGTGCAGACGTGCCTGTATTTACATTTCGATTTACAATTTTCACTTTGTGAATTCTAGACTGTTGCTTAAACCAATTTCTTTCCAAACTGTTTTCGAAGCCTGGATTCTTAATTAAGTTGTTTCCTTTTGGTTGGTTTAAGCTTACAGATATTATTTGTGTCGTATCTAGCGCATTTGTATCTCGAAGTTTAGTACTATGAGTTATCCCTTTGTCGTTAGTTACTCGGAGCCTAATTTTATGAAAACCAGGTGATAATTCGTTTGTTTTGAGGGTGCGGCCATTCCCAATTGCGCCGTCAATACTCGAAAACCATTCATAAGAAACGATTTTCCCATGTTGTTCGCGTCCGCCATGGCCGGTGAAAGTTACGGTATCTCCGACATTTGAATGACTTGGTGACATGCTTATTATTTCTGCGTGCGGATAAGCAAATGCTGATTTTGTAAAGCCGGCAGTTAATAGTAAAAGTAAAAGTCCAAAGACAAAAGTACGATTTAAGAGGCGTAAGTGACGTCTCAATTTTTTAACCGGATTATATTTTTGATGATTTGTATATATAAGATTCTGTATGAAGAGCTTTGAATGAGTGGGGTTTAGCGAGTTGTTCATTTATTATTCCTTAGTATGACTTTATTTATTTCAACATAAATACTGTCGCCATATCACGACGTGACGAAATTATTGTCTCAGAATCACGACACAATAACAATGAGGTTTGCTAAGTTTTTTGAATGGCCTTCTTTATGGCTTTAGAAGTTTAAATAGCGATTATAGTCAATATTTTGTCACATAAAATTTGAGCAAAAGTAAAGACTCAAAAGTATGAGTGGTGAGGTTTCATAATGCGGTATGAAAATCGTAAACTTTATCTATTTGGCAAAAGTAGAGGGTATTTTTATTTAAAAAATAATTTCGCCGGTAGATATCGTTGAAATTTACATTTGAATTTGAATTTTTTATTGAATGTTAGACACGAACAGGTTTGCAAAGTATATCTACCGCTTTGTCTTTTCGAATTTGGATTAGTGAGGAGTTTAGAATCAATTCTATGAGTTAATCTATACTAATAGAGTAGAGTACTATCTACTTGAGTTTTTTGTAAATTAATAATTTTGTTACAGTAGTTTTTTTGTAAATAATTGAGGCAGTTTTACTGCCTCAATTAAATAAGAAAAATTCCTCAATCTAATAGTTTTATGCTTAGGTTGTCAAAATACGCAGATCCATTCGCTTTGTTGGCTTTGATATGTATTGAGAGGCTAGTCGCATTTATAGGCGCAGTTTGTTTAATCTCGTGTGTTTTAGATTTTTTGTTTCCATGGCTGATTCCAAAGTTTTTTCTAGCACTAAAGATTTCTCTGTTATTGTTATTATACCAACGGATTTGAATTAGATATTTTCCAGTTTGGTTGTTGTTGACAGTGATATCCGCTTGAAAAAGATAGTTTTCACCACCAAGAATTAAATCTTCAACTGTTTGTGTAATAGCATGGTAGTAATCGGGATTGCCTACAATTTCGAGAGCAAAGTCATAATTAGTGGATTCATTAGTTACAACAAATGCTTCTGTGTTGCCAAAAACCTCCCATTCATCTGTAGTGCCAGAATCGAAATTAGAATTTTCAAGAAGGTTTTCATTCTTTTCTGAAGAAGATGAGACTATAATTTTAAGATGATCTTTAGCTGACCATAATTGATTATTAACAAGTGCTCGAAAGGAAATAATATGATTTCCTTTCGATAAATTATCAGTCGTAAAGCTTGATTCATTACTTAAAAATCCATCGTTATTTGAGTGCCATTCATAGGAAAGGATGTCTTCATTATTTACATTGTGAAGGGTCCCTTCAAAATAAACTGGCTCGTTGAGGAGTGAGTGAGTAGGGGTTGTCTTACTAATTTCCGCAATAGGATTCTTATGCTCTATATTAGTAACAGACAAATTAAAAATTTGAACTTGATCAAAATATGCGATGCCAGTTGCCAAATTCGCTTTTAATTGAATCTCAACATATTTTGCATTTTCTGGGGCGGTGGTTTCAAAATAATGAGCTTGGTAGTCGGAGTTTTCGGTTGTCTCACCAAAATTTTCTCGACTCGTGCGAATTTCGACGTTTTTATCGTTGTACCACCGGATTTGAAATCGAAAAATCCCATTAGCGTAGTTTTCTACAGATAACCAACCCTGAAATCCATATTTATGTCCGCCATCAATAATTCCCACAGTTTGGCTAACTGTGCTATATCCTTCGGGATTACCTGTGATAGATATTGCAGAGTTGCCTTTATAAGCTTGATTGTTTGTGACGCTGGCTATGGAGTTATCGTGTACTTTCCATGACGCTGAGCCACTTTCAAAACCAGGATTAAGTGCTAGTTGAGCAAGTGGTAGTGACCATAATTCTGTTCCATATTCAGGATGAAATGCTTCAAAATATAATTTAGAGCCAGCAGTAGTTAGCAATGAGGGGTTTGTGCTTAGTGGGCCAGGTGTAATGTCTTGTACTAAGTTAATATCGTTACCGTTGACGTGCCAAAGTTCTCTGCCATGGGAACCGTTGTTTGCAGAAAAGTAAAGTGTTCCATTTGCATCGTAGAGATTGCTTGGGTTAGAAAATCCAGGGCCTGATAGAATATCCTTCGCGAGCTTTGTTCCAATACGAGTTCCATCAGATTGCCATAATTCTGCTCCATGGATTCCATCATTTGCTGTGAAATACAAGGTATCTTTAATATAAATAAACTTTGAGTCGATACGATATAGTTCAGAATGATAATCGTCTTCGTAATCTGGAAATTGAAGTATTGCGCTATTTGGGCCTTTGTAGATGTCTTTTAGTAGTATTGTGCCGTTTCTTGTCCCATCACTTTTCCAAAGTTCAAATCCTTGTAGTCCATTATTGGCTGTGAAATACAGAAGATTGTTAAAGTTTGTTAAATAACGCGGATAGGAAGAGTTTATGCCAGGTGCGATGTCTTTAACCAAATATGTCCCGTCAGTTGTGCCATCAGATTTCCATAGCTCTTCACCTAATATGTCGTCTTCAACCACAAAATAAAGTATGTTATTTACTTTAGTGAGTAATCCAGGGTCAAAGTAACCTTGAGTGTTATTTTCAAAGATTTTTATTTGTACTGTACTTTCAGCTGTTCCATCTGATTGCCAAAGGCTGTTGTTTGCAGTAAAAAATAGCTTTTCATTTACATTTGTCAGGTTGTCTACTGAAGCCAATAGAATAGGTATTGTACCTAATTCAGTACCATCGGATATCCACAACGCAGCATTGTAATCTTCATCTAATACTTTGAAATACACATTGTCGCCGACAACAGTCGAATCAGATATGTGAAAAAAAGATTTTATTAAAGTAGAATTATTTCCAACTAAGTCTTTCCACCATAATTCAGTGCTATCGTTTGCAATAAAATATTGAGCATTATTAGTTGTGACTACATTTGTTGGCGTATCAACGACGATATCGTTAGCCTTTTTTGTTCCGGACTCGCTACCATCAGACTTCCACCATCTTCCGTTATCGCTATAGGCTCGAAAATAAAGTAAATTATTTAGATTTGAAAATAATCCGAGTAGCGAGTCTTCTGCATCGGAAGCAAGGTTTTTTATCATTGAAGTACCAACAGTTGTTCCATTGGTTTTCCAAAGCTCTGTACCATGTAGTCCATCATCGGCATTTAGGAATAAGGTGTCAGCAATAGCTGTTAGGCGAGGCCGAGAAGATTCACCTCCAGGGTTTATGTCTTTTATTAACTGAGTCCCTGAGTTGGAACCGTCCGATAACCAGATTTCAGCACCATGTGAGCCATCGTTCGCGCTAAAAAATAGTTGATTTCCAAATTGCATGAACTCGCTTGGCGAAGAAGACTCCTTGCCTAACCTAATGTCTTTTACTAGCTTAGTTCCGATAGTTGTCCCGTCAGTCTCCCATAATTCGCTCCCATGAACACCATCGTTTGCCGCAAAATAGATTATGTTATTAAAGCTAGTTAAATTAAAGTGAGTCCATTTGCTAGTGGATGATGAGCTGCCTTCAGAGATATCTTTTATTAAATTGGTAGTGCCACTCGTGCCGTTTGATTTCCAGAGTTCTCGGCCGTGAGTGCCATCATTTGCTTCAATAAACAATTGATTATTTATTTTGTATAGATAGGGTTCTGATGATTTTGAACCTGGATAAATATCCTTCAGTAAAATAGTTTCATTTTTATTCGTCTTCCATACTTCTGCGCCGTGCTGGCCATCATCTGCCACAAAATATAGGTCATCATTAATGCTTACAATGTCACGGGCATTGGCGCCTTTTTCACCGACCCAAATATCCTTTATGATTCTGGTTCCACTCGCGGTACCATCAGTTGTCCACAATTCAGTGCCGTGTTTACCATCGTCAGCAAGAAAATATAGGTTTCCGTTGAAGTTCTTGAGATCATACGGGTTAGAGCCTTCTGGGCCTTGCTTAATATCTTTTACTAAGCTTGTCCCTTCTTTAGTGCCATCTGTTTTCCAGAGTTCTTTACCGTGCTGATCACTTTCATGAACAAAAAATAAGAAATCATTCACTACTGTTAATTGAGAAGGGCCGTCTATTTCAAAACCTTGCTGTGCAGAAATATCTATAACCATTTGTGTGCCGATGTCAGTGCCATCTGTTTTCCAAAGTTCTCGGCCGTGGGAAGCGCTCTCTGCAGCGAAATAAATCGCATTCTTAAAGAGTGTTAATTCAGTAGGCCATGAATCCACAAATCCCTCATTGATATCCTTGATCATTATGGTGCCAGTTGTTGTACCATCGGATTTCCATAATTCAATACCGTGGTGGCTATCCCTATAAGGAGAAAATCGATTTCCGTATTGGTCGGTGCTATCAGCTGCAGCAAAGTACAAAGTATCTCCAAATGTTAATAGCCTGCCTGAAAAATATTCGCCACTTACGACAATATCTTTCACCATAGTGGTACTTTGGGAGTCTCCCTGAGTTTTCCATAGTCGCCCGGTGCCACGTCCTTCCCAGTCGGTCTCACCAATATCAGCAATAAAGTAAAAATCGTTTCCAATTTTTTTAAATTGTCGAGGATATGAACTAATTTTTGCTATGCCATTTCGAATATCCTTAACCAAGGTAGCAGGGGCGTTCGTTAATGTAGCAGCGTTAATTGAACTGGAAAGTACGATTAATATAATCGTAAAACTACTTATTATTTTATTGGTACAGGCATTACTGCCCGTGACACAGGCGTGTTTGGTCATTGTGAAACTCTCCCTAGTATTAATATAATTATTATTATTTGTTATGTTCTGTGGCATCCATGCGTAACGGAAAGATTGTCGCAGATGCCCAACATAATCACAATAAAGTATTTGAAATTATTTAATATTGATGAATAGCTGGTAACTAGCTTGTTTGATTATTCAGCATAATGGGAGCAAGTGGCTTTTGTTGGGTGTTTAGACGTTTTAAATAATATGGTTTTTAATACTTTAACGTTATATGTTCAATCTTTAAGTAGGTAATATTGCGTAGAAATATTAAATCTTCTTTGAATTCTGGCATTTAGACTTTTTCAGGCTCTCTTGTTTCTGCAATTAAATCAAACTCGGTCAATATTAATGCGACCTCATTAATCAAAGCAAAAGGCATTTCTGACTTTAATGAAATATCCAATAAAGATTGATGTCCATCAGACTGGTTCAATACCCATAGCATAGCTAGTTGTTTCCTTGCTGCTTCATTGTCACCACCAATGGCTTTATATAAACCACGTTTTCCCAGTTGAGGTTCACATTTGTTTTTTTTGTTAACGTAGGTTCTATTATTTTCCAATATTTCGATACACGACATCACCATTTCATAGGATTCACTAAGTGATTTTGGGGAAATGAGTGATAAGTTGTCAGCAGAAGTGTGGTATTCCGGGTATTGGCCATATTTGCTTCGTTCAAATAGCCCCATGGGTAAATTAAATCCCGGAGAGCAAAATTGTCGTTCATCATAACCATAGGGGGAAAAGTCTTCGATAGCCTCATGATATTCGCTGTGGGTCAAAATGTGTTGCATTGCATAATCAATCGCAGCGTTCCCTCGACGTGATTTTTTATAAGTCGGTCCGCCAGCATCACCAACGCAAGATAATACTAACCCATGAGCAATATTTTTTATCTTAGCTTCATTTGTCGCTAACCAAGAAATTGAACCTATTGTTCCCGGAATAAATAAAAAACGATATGTGTAATAAGGTTGTTTTTTTGATAATGCATTCGCTAGGTAAGTGGATAGACCTATACCAGATAAATTATCATTTGCGAGAGAAGGATGGCATACGTGTGTAGAAATCAAGACTTCTTTTTTCGTTTTTCCATTAATTTTATATTCACCATAAGTTAAGCTCCCGTCAGATAAGCTAGAATCAATGAAAACCTCATATACACCATCGTGCAAGCTTAATAGCTGATTATGAGTTAAGCAAAACCCCCACGTTTCTTCATAATATGAAGTACGATAGGGGATCCAATCAGGTTTATCTGGTAATGTGTGTAAATGAGATTTTAATTCTTTAAGGTTTAATTTTTTATGAACGGGTTTACTGTAACTGACTACATGTAAATTATTGACGTTGAAGTCAATAATTTTATTACCATTTTCATCTTTAATATAGGCATCTCGAATATTCCATTCTTTAGGAACCTCCCAGTCGAAAACTTGGGTGCCAGTAGGTATTTCATGAATAGTTAATGGAATAATATAACTAACGGTATCTAATGTTTCTCTAACGCCATTGCCAGTAATACTTCGACAGATAGGGAATAAAATCTCCGCTAAATTATATATTCTTTCACCAATTTCTGTGGAGTTTAATTGGATTTCTTTTTTTAACTCTACTGATAACTCCATATCTAAAATATCTCCAGAGCTGGCATTGTTACCACAAATTTACCGCTCCAATCTCGAATTTCTTTCATTTGCTCAGAAATCTCAATTCGCAAATTCCAAGGCAAGATAAGAACGTAATCAGGTTTGGTTTCAAATATTTTTTTTGGATCATAAACAGGTATATGAACCCCTGGAAGATACATTCCTTGTTTATAGGGACTTTTATCTACGGTGTAGTCAACTAAATCAGTATGAATGCCGCAGTAATTTAATAATGTATTACCTTTGGCAGGTGCTCCATAAGCGACAATCGTTTTTCCTCTACTTTTTTCTTCGATTAAAAAATCCAATAGTTTTCGTTTGGTCGAATTGACTTTATCCTGATAACCCAGGTAGCGAGAAATACTTCTAAATCCTTGTTCTTCTTCAAGTAGTAATAGGTTTTTCAAGTTGTCGCTTAACAATTCATTACTATTATTAATATGTGTAGCGAATATTCGAATTGATCCTCCGTGAGATTCTAGTTTTTGAACGTCAAAAACCTTTAATTGATGTTTTCGAAATATCTCATTGACTGTAGATAAAGAAAAATAAGAAAAATGTTCATGATAAATCGTATCAAATTGGTTGAAATCCATAAGGCTCATCAGGTGCGGGAATTCAACATTGATAACACCTGTGGGTTTGAGCAATTTTTTCATGCCGAGAACAAAATCGTTAATGTCTGGTACGTGAGCAAGTACATTGATAGCAATAATTAAATCTGCAGACTTTTTTTCTTTTGCAAGTTCAATGGCTGTGTTTTCGCCGAAAAACTTGACTAGTGATGGTATGCCTTTATCTATTGCCACTTGGGCGGCATTTCCCGCAGGTTCAATACCTAGAACGGGTATATTTTTCTCCTTAAAATATTGCAATAAATATCCGTCATTACTGGCTAATTCAACAACTAATGATTTTTCACTGTATGAGAATCGCTTAGTCATCATATCCACATATTTTTTAACATGTTTCAACCAGCTATCAGAATATGATGAAAAATAAGTATAGTGGTCGTTAAATATCGCTTCACGATTTTGATGTTCAGGTAGTTGTACTAAGAAACATTGATCACAGACATATACGTGTAGTGGATAAAAAGGCTCCATGCTGTTTAGTTTGTTTTCTGGAAGCATTTCATTGGCAATAGGAGACATTCCTAAGTCCACGAAAGTATATTTGAGATTGCTTGAGCAAAACCTGCAATGATATTGATCGTCTTTGTTTGAATTTTTATTGACGATAGGTAAGTCTTTATGTTCTAAACATGTGGTCATGGATTATTCCTTTTTTATAGTTATTAATATAAATGGCACATATAAATGACTAGGTATTACAATTTATATTGTAGTGGATATATGCAAAATTCCTGTGATTTAGTTCATAGATAATGATTGTAAGTTTAATTTTCACTCAAAAACTTGATAGTTTGGTAAATTAAAACGCGAGTCCTGGATTTTTACGGTGATTATTTGATGAGTGAATATGCAGTATTTTAAAAATGACTGTATGAAATTTAAATTAAACTTTGTTAATTTGAATTGGTAATTGTATTTAAAAGAAGAATAATTATTAACTGCATGGAACATATCTATACTAATTAGGGCAAAAAAAAGATGGCAATAGCCACCTTTTTTTAAACATTAATAATTTCTAATTCAATGAGGTGATGCCTAGTGAATCATAATAACCTGTGCCATCAGCCTTATTGGCCTGCAATACTAGCATAGCTTTTGCAGCATTCGTTGGTGCGACAATATCTTTGATATGTTCGGCATAGGGTGTGTTAACTTCAGTTAAGCCAAAGGTAGTTCGCATACCACCGATTTCAGCTCCTGTGGCACTAAACCAACGCACTTGGAAAATGTATTTCCCCGTGGTTCGTCCTACCACTTCCATCCAACCTTGAAAGCGATAGGTATTGCCTGCAGTCACTGGGACTTTTTGG
>Ga0316205_10001032_pt1 | contig 39471 bp, 72 predicted proteins | sample 3monthpyrite_MG_FD_204941 | JGI IMG/M metagenome (GOLD analysis project Ga0316205, IMG submission 204941) | Microbial mat bacterial communities from mineral coupon in-situ incubated in ocean water Damariscotta River, Maine, United States -... | ecosystem: Environmental > Aquatic > Marine >...
CCTCACAATTTTATGGTGTTGTTAGTGTAGTGGTCGCATATCTGACTGTGAATCAGATGGACAGGGTTCGATTCCCGACTTCACCCCAACTTATTCTCGGGTCGTCTAACGGTGGGACACGGCACTTTGAATGCTGGAATGTAGGTTCGATCCCTACCCTGAGATCCATTTTTGTGATAAAGTAATAATATGAATATAAAACCAACAGAAAAAGAAATTAAACAGGCGATAAAAGATAATCCTGATTTACCGTACAGCTTTGTTAAAAATTCACTAATAGCAACGAAAGAAGCAGAGAATGACGCATTAACTGCATATAAGATAGCAAGCAAAAAATACAGTAGCGCACTTTCTAAATTATCTGATTAATGTATAATAAACACGCACTGATATAAAGCGCAGCCTAATGGCCGTTGGTGTACCGCCTTTGTAGGTTCTAGGCGATCTAGAATAGGTTTTTAGCTGGACTAAAAATAAATAAGAGTAGCGCCTATACCCCTCACACCCTAGAATTAGACTAGGTAATGTCAGGGGTATTTTTTTACATACTTTTAAAGAAAAAACATATTTTTAAGGTTTTTTTATATTTTTCTGTTATACTACAAAACACGAAAACTATCCTCTATGCATCTATAGCTGTGTTAAGCCCCTTTACCGGGGCTTTTTATTGCCTAATATAAAATAAATAAACTTTATTAGTAAATTAACTTGCAATTATCCTAAATACGGCTATACTGGATGTAAGTTAATTGAGAGGGCGAGGGAATGAGAGAATACGAGTTAAAAATAGGACAAGTTATCAAGCTAGGCAGCGATACTTATAAGGTAACTAAAATTAAAGCTGATATTGCAGCAGATTGCCACCAAGGTTTTAACGCTCAAAGGTTTATCAAAACACGTAAAACTTGGTCGCACCAGCCGCACTTTTTAAAATTCGACTATTTAGAAAGATGCGAAATTATCAAATAACTAAAGCGGGGTGAAAGCCCCGTCTAGAGAGGGTGAATAAATGAACAGAAACATATTACCTTACGAGCGAATTGATGAGCTAAAAATAATAGAGGCTATAAGAGTTTCTTCTGGTGAATTTATTGTAGTGCGCCGTCCATTTAGATGGATGAAAAACGGAGAGGCAATATCAAACGCATACGAAAGCTTTGGAATGGAGTGTGTTTGCGAAGATAACGGATGGAAGATTGTAGAAAAATACGGCGAACATATTGCCATATGTAAGAAAAAATAGCAAACAATTAAGAGGGTGATTAAAATGTATCTATATCTATTAAAACAACTAGAAGAATGCGTTGAAACCAAAGAAGGTAATAACTGGAATATCACACTATGTTCAGATGGAAGTGGTGAATTAATACATCCTAATGGCGAAGCACTTCATGTATTTAATAACGAACAAGAACTTATTATTTACGTTAAATCAATCTGTAAATGCACAGACAGTATTTTAACATTTGGTAAATGTATGGAATTAATACAGGAAGGGTGGGAAGAAATTAGTGATATTGATGTTGCCGAGTGTGGGTAACGCAGAGCTAAGCGGTTCGCAGAATCCGCGCTTTAGCGTTTTGTTATGTGTTTTAACTGAGGATATAAAAATGATACACGACTTAAAGATTGAAGATAATTATTTAGAAAACCTGGTTAATGGTGGAAAGAAGAGCGAGATAAGAATAAATGATCGAGATTATCAAAAGGGAGACTTACTTCGGTTCAGAAGGTATAGCTACGCGGAGCCGAAGATTAAAGAGTTTATTTTTGAGGTAAGCCACATACATTCTGGTCTTGGCTTAAAAGAGAATTACGTAGTGCTTTCGATTCACCATGTTAATTCAGACACATAACGGCGCTGTTAATTTGCGCCACTGATTGAATAAAGAAATGAGCGGCGCTTTCAGCGTCAAATTGAATGAATTGTTATAAACGAAAAAGGAGAGATAAAAATGAGTAAGTGGGCCGAGGTTAATGTAACCATTTCTAAATGTTACGCAGTAGAAATCGAAGACAATGAATCCATAGAAGATGCTAAAGAATATATTTATGAGCAAGTTATGGGAGACGATGTTGAGTTTGGTGATTGTACTGTAGCTAAAAACGAAAGTGAAAGTAACACCATTTATCGCTGCGCTGACGAAAGGTTAAGTTTATAACGACTTAAATAAGCGGCACGTTTTTTGTGTCCGCCTTAATTGCCTTGTTATGTGCAGGGCTTGGAGAGAAAGATGGTAGAAGAAATTGAATTGCAAAAGTTAAGAAGAATTATAGATGTGCAGCGAGCTGCATTGATTGACATATCAACTTCATTGGAATTTCTAAATAAAGAAGCGCCAGACTACGTTCTTGAAAAGACAGTGGTCATGGAGCAATTAGCTGATAAGGCTTTAGCTTTTTCCCCTTATTAAGGCACATAACAGCCAAGCTAACCAGCCGCGCAGCGGTCTGTGTTAGCGACCTGTTATAAAAGGGGTTATAAATGAGCTTACTACTAGACGAGAATTTAAAAATGACAACAAAAGAAAAACTGCTTGCAAAGCTAACAGAAAACAGGGTTTTAGATATAAGAATGGGTGAAGTTTATGACCTACTCCCAAAAGGAACACGGTTAGAGCTTAAAGCATTTAAAACATTATTTAGACAAAAAGAGAAAATGGATATTGAAATATTTTATTCTGAGCTAGGCGCTTTATTGTACATGATGTTATTTAGAATAATGGAAGAAGAAGAACAAGTGAAGGTTAATAACTGGGAGGACAAAGAATGAAACTTAAATATTTTCCTTCTGTTTCGGCAGAAGAAAAGCCGTGTTTTGATATTTCAGAAGATTTAGGTGACGGTAATTTTGGTTTTATTGGTGAGGTATATGAAGAAGAAAAGGCAGTCTTTATCGTTAAAGCATGTAATAACCATTACAAACAAAAAGAAAAAAGCGATAAGTTACTAGATGCGTTGAATAGGATTAGTATTATAGCCTCTTGCGGTGAAGGTGATCACATGGCCGCTAGCGGCTGCTGTTGTGACATTCAAGAAATATATTATGAAGCAATAAAACAAGTGGAGAACGACAATGAATAACCCACAAGAAATGATGCAAGCATTAATAGACGGTAAAACTTTAGAATCGTTTAACTGTAAATTAGCTAAATTAGAAGGTGGTAATTTTGTTTGCGATGAAGGCTATGAGATCCCAAACTTTAAAAACCATACAAGCTGGGAGGTTCACAAAGATACTTTGGAGTTTTGGATTAGCGTGTTTCAAGGCGGAATGGCCGGTTTATACTCTAGTAAAAAAGAGTCAAAAGAGGACTCAAAACATAGCGGATACATTAAAACAATAAAAGTCCGTGAGGTTACAGAATGAACATAATAACAGCATGGAAAGAGCGAGCAAAAGAAAAATACGGCTCTATTGGTGAAGGTGTGCGTGAATTAAATATGATTTTAAATATGAAACTTACCCCTAGCCAATTGAACGAAATGAGCAAAGGAAAAAGGTCTGTACCTGCCAGCGTACAAAATATGATGATTAACGATACTTTTTTGACTTCATTATCTGATGCTGGCTTAACAGATGTGATGCTAACGTTAACAATGGAGCAGTTTTCTGAATTAAAAGATAAATTGTCATTACCGGAGAGGGTGAAAAAATGAATATAGAAATAGCAAGAGGCGAAGGGAAAAGAAGGGCGTGCCTTATTAAAGACAGTGATTACTTTGCATTAATGACTATGCAAAACGGGTATCAATGGTCATCGTGTAACGTGGATGATGAGCAATTACATCAAATTGCAGATATTATTGAAGAATATTTTGGTGAGGATAAAAAATGAGCTTACATTCCGATCAAGAAAATATAGAAATGGCTAAGATAATCATTAGAGAATTAATAGCCTTTGATAACAAATGCAGAAACAATGAGTTTACTGATAATATAATTAAGTGTGAGGAATTAGCTAAAACAGTAGCGCTTGCTCGGATTGTTGGGGCTGACCTGGGTGAATAAAGCAGATAAAGAAAGGTACCACAAACTTGCTGATTTAGGATGTATTGTTTGTCTGCATAATGGCATTTATACACCGCCTGCAATTCACCATACAGACGGTCGTACAAAGCCTGGAGCCAATAAAAAAACAATCGGTTTATGTGGTGCTCACCATCAAACAGGTGGAGAGGGTGTTGCGTTCCATGCAACAGGACGGAAAACGTGGGAGGCTAAATACGGAAAAGAGGCAGATTTGTTAGCAGAAACTAACCGGCTTATAAACGCTTAAGCGTATCAGGGTCAAAACCTTTATTAATAACTGATTGACGTTTTGTTTCTGGTATGCAGCCTTTGTTCACCCAGTTGTATAAAGTCGCCTTTGTTATCCCTAATTCATGCCAAGCCTCAACGGGAGAGCGGAAACGGCGCATAAGCAATTCATATAGGGGGTTGCCTTTAAACTTTGAATGACCTCTAATTTTAAGCTGAAATACGCTTTCGGCCTTTTCGTTTAATGTTTTAGACTTTACTGAGGCAATATTGGTGCATACAGAATCTAAATCATCAAGCAGAGTTTTATGTAATTTATTTTTACTCATTAGTAAATATCCCTTGTATTTTAGTTTACTTTCAGGGTATAATAACCCATGTTAATTTAATATTCAATACGGAGTGAGTTTAAAATGATTCCAGAAGACGAGCTAAAAGAATTAATGGAAGAAAAAAGAATTGAAGATTTAGAGTATCGGGAAGAGTGCAAACAGGAACGCCCTGATTGGGATATGAATGATAGGGATTATTTATAACGCTTGAAAGCATCGGAGAGGGTTGGAACGTGAAAAACGAACTAAAAAGATACCGGCAAGATGCGGGACTAACATTACAGGAGTTGGCTGATATGTACGGAGGGACTAAATCGCATTGCTGGGCATTGGAGAGAGGAACATCTGTTCCGACAATTAAAACCGCCTATGCCATAGCCAGAGTTTTAGATAAAACTGTTTATATGATATGGCCGGATAAAACCCAAATTGTGGAAGAAACAATAATAATTCGGCGCGTTCAAGAGCGCACATAACGCTCGCCATAAGCCGCGAGCGGCAGCGAGTCGGATTTGATGGCGTTGTTATGCGCCGTAAATAGAGGATTAAACTATGTTAGAAGATACGATTGATATAGCAGTGCAGCACCGGAACACAATGACCGCAGCCGAAAAAGTAACGGCAGAAATACAAGCAGAGATTGACAGGGCTGTGCGAAAATTTCCAACTTGGCCGACTGACCCGCTACACGCGCTGGCGGTATTGGGCGAAGAATACGGCGAGCTGAATAAGGCCGTGCTGCAACTTACCTACGAGCCTCACAAAGAAGGCAGCAGCGTGGCCGAGGTTAGAAAGGAGGCCATTCAAACAGCAGCAATGGCGCTGCGCTTTGTGATGAGCCTGGATCGTTACAAGTATGGCGAGTGTGACCAGCACCACCAAGGCGCATAACGTGCGAGTTAACGGGTTTATCCCGTTGAACGATTTGTTATATTTTAACTTTGGAGGCTGTTTATGGAAGTGACAAACAAGATGATACATGCAGCAGTAAAGCAGGCAGTTAAAGATAAAATATTGCCGACAAATTCTGATATGGATACTTATGCGCACCACTATGAAAGCGTGAAAAGAATGATAGAAAAAGCTCTTGAAAAGCAAGGCGAAGAGTTTTAGAAATATAACACCAAGTCATAACCAGCGCGTAGCGTCTGTGTTATGAGACTGTTATATAATAAATAGAGAGGGTAAAAAAATGAACGATTTAGTTAAAAAAGAAAATACGCAGGTAGCGGAAGTTATTAAGACTGATTATGTCGCATTAGCGATTGAGAAGGGCGCGGATTTAGCAACCATTGAAAAGTTTATGGATTTAAAAGAGCGCCAAGATGCGACCGAGGCAAAAAAGGCTTATGTTGTTGCTATGGGTAAATTCAGAGCGGAAGTGCCGACGATTGAACGAAACAAGAAAGGCCACAATTCAAAATATGCCGGATTAGCTGAAACAATAAGCGAGATTTCAGAAGCTATGGTCGCTAATGGATTAAGTCACTCATGGAAAACAACCCAAGATGAAAAAAGTATATCCGTTACTTGTTGTGTTACTCATGTTCTAGGGCACGAAGAATGCACCGCTTTAAGGGAGTTTCCTGATAAGTCTGGAAGTAAAAACGATATTCAGGCCATAGGTTCAACGGTTAGCTATCTTCAAAGGTACACGCTATTTAGTATATTAGGGCTTGCTTCAAAAGAGGCTGACACAGACGGTAGCGACAGGGTTACTTTTGAGCAAGCCGAAGAGCTTGAAAAGCTGGCTGACGATGCCGGAGTTGATAAAGGGAAATTCTTAACTTATTTCCAGTGCGGTAGCTTTAACCATGTTCCAGCAAAGCAATATAAAAACGCACTAGCGGCAATTAAAGCAAAAGCAAAGGTGAAAAAATGATTTATTTTGAAGACGATTATCCGCAAGGTTCCGATGAATGGTTATCACTGCGTGCCGGTAAAGTCACCGCATCAAAAATTACTGATGTTATGGCAAAACTAAAAAGCGGTAAGCCAGCAGCAGGGCGCACAACCTACATGGGGCAGCTTATTGCTGAGAGGCTCACAGGCGTTAAATCAGACAGTTTTAGCAATGCCGCCATGCAATGGGGTGTAGAAACAGAGCCGCAAGCAATCGCGGCGTATGAGTTTTTAAATGATGTTGAGGTTGAGCGAATATCGTTTGCAGACCATCCAAATATTGAGTTTAGCGGGGCAAGCCCAGATGGTTTGGCCGGAGAAGGATTGCTTGAGATTAAATGCCCAAATACAGCCACTCACATTGATTATATGATTAGCAAAACAATACCTAAAAAATATATTGATCAAATGCAATGGCAAATGGCTTGCTTGAGTAAGAATTGGTGTGATTTTATGAGTTTTGATCCGCGTATGCCAGAACATTTAAACAAGCTGATAATCCGAGTCGACCGAGATAATAAATATATTGAAGAAATGGAGTTAGAAGTGATTAAATTTAACTCAGAACTTGACGAAAAGTTGAAGATTCTTGATTCTTTGTAAAAACACAAAATCAGTCAAAGGCTGCGGAGATATTAAACCTGATAACGAATTTAGGATTATTCGCACTAATAAAACAACAGGAAAGGCATATAGAGAAAGACTGTGCAATGAGTGCAGAAAAAAGAGCCGGAGAACAAAAAAGAAAGGTATTCCAGTAGATGAAGCGAATCTTTATAATAAGTTTAATCAGCTTATGGGATAAAATTATAGGAGCAAAACAATGAACCAATACGAAGAAATAGCTAATAAATCATTAAAACAAGGGTTTGTAGCAGGGTTTATATGTTGTGCTTTATTAGTGTGGATTTTTATTTTATAACGCAGAGTTAACCGGGCGCGGCTTTATGCGCTCCGATTTTTAAACGCCTTGTTATGCAAGGCTAATAATGGAGATAAGTAAATGTGTAATTGTGTTGAAACGGTAAACGAAAAGTTAAACGAAAAAAACTTAAACACAAAAATCAAAGTACCTTTATTACTGGACAGCAGTATGAATTGTACCGGCGTTAAGGTTCAGATTGTTACAGAAAAAGCTGATAGCGGCGTTAGAAAAAAAGCTGTACCTGTTTTTTCTTCATTCTGCCCGTTTTGCGGTGAGGCTTATAGCGCTGCATAACAGCCAAGCTAGCCAGCCGCGTAGCGGTCTGTGTTAGCGACCTGTTATAAATGAGGTGAATTATGACAACTAAAGAAACAAACGACGAAATATACGAAAGGTTTGATTTTAAAATCGCATTATCTGAAAAGATAGATTTTAATATTGAGCTTGTTGCTAAATATGCGAAAGCTGCTAAAGAAGCAGAAGACGAAGAAACAAGGAGAGAATGCAAGCGCATGGCAAGAAGGGGGCGCAAGATTCTATCGACACAAAGAACACAAAGATTAAAGCTATCATCTAGAGAGATAGCAAAACAACTAGGCTTAGATTTTTACCATGTGAGGTATTTGTTTCGTGAATATTTAGGTGGTGGGCTTTAAGGAGGCTGAGGGAATTATTATGAGTAACGTAAACGAAAGAATATCTAGTCATGTAAAACATCTTGAGGCTAAAATAAAACAGCTACAAGAAGTGATAAATGTGTGTGACGAAACACTAAGTGAGGATATTAATTTAGAAAACGAAGGCTTGCAGCTATATTCTGAGCAAGCTGTTAATTGGGTTCATCGTGAGCTGTCCGAACACGCGTGCTGGCAAAGCAAGGAATGAGCGTGAAGATTGACGTTAAACCGCTATCTATGAATATGGCATATCGAGGCGGAAAAAGGTACAAGACGCCACGCTATAAGCAGTTTATCAACGATTGCTTGGTTAATTTAAAGCCGATGAAGATACCCGGCGGGAACTTAGAATTCCATATTCAAATCGGGGTTAGCAATAAGGGTTTTGATTTAGATAACTGCTTAAAACCGTTTATTGACATTTTACAAAAGAAATACGGGTTTAATGACAACCGCATTTATCATATTGGCGCATATAAGCGAATTGTGCCAAAAGGGAAAGAGTATATAAGTTTTGATATATTTGAGGCGATAGAAAATGACTGTTAAGTGCACAAGCAAAGCCAGCTACCGCGAAACAAAAGAAACCAATGAAATGTCACAAAGTGACAAAATATTGGATATTGTGTCGCTAGGTGGAAATTTAAGCCTTCAAGAAATTATGGCAATATATCGCGGCAAGTGGGGCAACATCGAATTAAGCAGCGTTAGCGCAAGAGTAAACAAACTAAAAGAAGAAGGACAACTAAAAGAGGATAACCCGCGAAAATGTAGTATTACTGATCGCGTGGTAAATCCCGTTACTTTAAATAAATGCAACCACGACAAATACAGAGGCAAAAACTGGATGTCACACCCTGCCGCAATGAAGGATCCTAATATCTGTCATATAGGCATGATTGTCCAAGAGTGCGAAGATTGCGGGATGGATATTAGTAAGTATAAGCGGGTTCCTGTGAAGACTGCGGATGAATATATGGCGGGGTTCAATATAGCTAAAGACACAAAGAAAAGGAGAGGCAGACGTGGATAATACAAATAAAGTTTTGACAGCGATGAATTCCGGCTGTATTTACCGGCCTTGCGACCTAACAGAACAAACAGGGCTTAGCGTTGATGAAATCAGAAGATGTTTAAAGATTCTTGCCAGAGGTATGATTGTTGAGACTACAGAAACAAACGAATACAAAAGAAAATCGCTCTATCAGTCAAAGCAGGAGGCTTTATTTTAATGAATAATGCAAAACTAATAAATCAGGATAGCGGCAATTTTGAATGGTACACGCCTATAGAGCTAGTTAATGCTGCAAGGGATGTTATGGGAAGTATTGATCTTGATCCTTCATCAAGCGAAACAGCGAACAAACAGATACAAGCAACACGGTTTTATAGCGAAGACGGACTAAATAAGCCTTGGTTCGGAAATATCTGGATGAATCATCCTTTCAGCAGAACAAACAATCCATTATGGATAAAGCATCTTGTAGCCGTTTATGAGTCTGGAATATTAAAAGGCAAACAAGCGTGCTGCATTACGTTTGCCGCAACATCTGAGAAATGGTTTAGGTCGCTATTAAATTATCCGCAATGCTTTATTCATGGCCGCACAAATTATTATTTACCAAACGGAAAAAAGAAAACGGGGGTTACAAAAGGCAGCGTGATCACCTACTTAGGCCACAATAACGATGGGTTTAAGCGTGTCTTCTCAAGATTCGGTACGGTAAAGTGAAACAAACAACCATAATATTTAACGAGGCCGACAAGGAAGCGTTTATAGCCAAAATTAAGGCGGCGGTCATCACTAAACCTGTTCAAGTAGAAACAAGCCTATATAAGCCTAAACGCAGCCTAGCAATAAATAAACTAATGTGGTTATGGAACGGCGAAATACAAAAACACCTAAAAGAATCACAAGGGCAGATATATTCGACTGAGGATATACATGAATATTTTGTTGACCTGCTTTTACCCAGAAAAATGGTAAATATAAATGGACGAGAAAAGGCAATAAGAGCGCATACCAGCAAGATGACTAATAAGGAAATGTGTGATTATCTGGAAATATTAGAAATGTATTGTTCTGAACATTTAGGGTTAATTTTGCCGCATCCAGAGGAAATGTACAACGAAGCAATGGATAAATAACTTGACTTTTAGATTTAACAAGTATAATATTATGGCTTATGGAGAGAATAATGGAAATATTTTTGGAGAGTTAATCATGAAGATGACGGATTGGTCTAAAACAAAAAACATAGTTTTCACACAAAGGCTGGTTAAGAGGTTTAATGGACGCTTTGTCGGCAATCCTATTGATTACGAAAGAACTGGCAGGTCATTAGTTACCTTAACTTTTGACGATGTTGACAATGCAGGCAGGTTTAGTTTGTTTAATCGTATCTTGATGCAGCCGTTCGCATAAATATAACGCAGAGTTAAACGGGCGCGGCTTTTCGCGCTCCGATTTTTAAACGCCTTGTTAGGCGTGGGAGATGGATATGGAAAAAACTTACTTTGTAATGCTTCAACACCCAAATGGTGAATATATTTTACCGCTTGTTGATGATGAAAATGAAATTGTGCAGTTCGCTACAGAAGAAGATGCACGAAAAGGCGCTGAAAGCAGCTCACTCGGAAGTGAGGTCGGCTATGAAATATTTGAATTCGGCGAAGGCGCGGGGCGGATTGGTGTTCCGTTTAACGCATAACAGCCATCATAACCAGCCGAGCTTGCGAGGTCTGCGTTATGTACCTGTTATGGAATTATTGTGAAATGTAAAAAGCCTTACAGAATACAAAGTAAACAAACTACTAAAAAATAGACCAAATCTAAGCGACAAGGCCATAGACAGGATTTTGGAAGTAATACGGAAGAAAGATAATTCAAAATGAACTTTGATAAAATGCTAAAACTGTATCAAGAAGACCCAAAACAGTTTGAGGCTGAATCTGAACGCCTACAGCAAGAGAACATCAAAGATATGTGTAATGGGGACGAAAGATGCGAATAGCGCTTAAATGGGCTGTTATTCCGTATAAACAAAGAAGCCAGTGAGTATATTGACCCAGTAGCAAGACTAAATTTTGTTATTTCACGATTTTACATGTTTATAAGAGATAATTATGGAAACAAATAAATACTTCTATCAGGTAATCAGGCAAGTTTACTGCGCTAGGGCAAGAAGGGTAAAAATAGACGTGTATGTATAAATAAACTATAATTAGTCTAATTTTAAGCGAATAACCCAAGAGAGGATCGCAATGGCAGCGCCCGCCGGTAATCAATTCTGGAAAGCAAGAAGCACACACGGAAGAAACCCAATATTCAAGTCACCCCAAGAATTATTAGAGGCGTGTGAGGAGTATTTTCAGTGGGTAGAAGACAACCCGCTATATGAGGAAAAAGCCTTTTCTTATCAGGGTGAAATAGTAAAAACCGATATTTATAAAATGCGTGCTATGACTATTGGCGGCTTATGTTTATTTCTTGATGTTTGTGAGAATACATGGACTAACTACAAAAATGATGATGATTTTTTGAGTGTCTGTATGCAAGTTGAGCGAGCCATTAAGAATCAGAAGTTTTCAGGGGCAGCAGCAGACCTTCTAAACGCTAGTATCATTGCTCGTGATCTAGGGCTAAAAGACAAAACAGAGCAAGAAGTGTCGGGTGTGTTGGGTGTGGTTGATATGTCCCAGCTAACAGACGAAGAAATAGAGAGCAAGCTAAGACAGCTTGAATCCCAGCGAAATCAGAGCGAGAAACCGTAATGCCGGCTATGAAGCTGCAAGAGTTCAAGATATATTATTGCGCTACATGTTCGTGGTGGCATCCAACAGAAGGGTTAGCTTTAAGTAATGAATGCCCATCCTGCGGAAATCACGGTTTAGCTTTTGCAGCAGGAACCCCCCAAGAAATATACAGTGTATTGAATGCTGTTCAGCACATCACCCCTCCAAGATGAACAGGCAAGAAAAAATAGAGTACGCCGCATTGCTCGAAGAAAAGATAAGGCGGAATAAGAAAAATATACTTTCTCGATCATATGAGAATGCCTATGAATGGCAGCGAAAGTTCATAAGAGCAACCAAAGACTTTAGCGCATGTATGCTGATGGCCTCCAACCGTTCCGGTAAGACCCGCACAGGATTAATAATGGACGCATACCACCTGATTGGAGATTACCCTGATAATTGGGAGGGAATCACCTTTGATTTCCCGCCTATGTGCTGGCTATTGGGGTATTCAGGCGAAAAGACTAGGGATTTACTGCAAAATAAACTATTCGGACGATATATTGATAAGCAATTTGAAGGCGGATTGATACCAGCTGATAGAATAGTAGGTAGTATCGCTATGGCTGGAACATCTGGTGCAATGCGCGAGGTTAGAGTAAAGCATAGAAACGGCATATCCACTTGTCAGTTCTGGTCATATTCTCAAGGCCAGCACGCCATTATGGGGGATGAAGTTGATTGGTATCATATTGATGAAGAACCCAAAGACGCAAACATATTCCCTCAAGTATTAACTAGAACATTAAGCGGTAATCAAGGAAATGGCGGTTCTGGTATTCTCACATTTACACCTGAAAACGGAAAAACCCAGCTTGTATGTAAGTTTATGGGTGAAGAACCAGACCTTGAGGACGGCGAAGAACAAATAAACTTTGCCGATACAGGTATGTATTTGCAGACCGCAACATGGAAAGAATGCTCTCATTTAGATGAAGATATGCAAAGAAAGATATTATCCATGTATCCAAAGTACCAGCGTAAAATGCGAAGCGAAGGAACGCCGCTAATGGGTTCAGGGTTAATATATGAGGTTGATGAAGACGAACTATCAATAAAACCGTTTGATATTCCAGATCACTGGTTCGTGATTAACGGTATGGACTTTGGCTGGGATCACCCTCAAGCGCATATTCAGATGGTATGGGATAAGGGCGCGGATATGTTTTATATCGTAAACGCATGGAAAGCGTCTAAGAAGCAGCCTTTTGAAGCATGGCATATTATAAAGCCTTGGTGTGAAAACGTACCTACAGCATGGCCTAGTGACGGACTACAAACAGAAAAAGGTAGCGCAAAACAACAAAAAGACTATTACGAGGAAGAAGGCTTTAATATGCTGGCAGAGCATGCCACATGGGAAGACGGCGGCAATGGTGTATGGGCTGGTATTATGGAGCTAAATAATTTAATGAGTACGGGTAGATTTAAGATAGTGTCTAGCCTGTTTGAAGTATTTGAAGAATTAAGGCAATATCACACAAAGACAACGCCTAGCGGCAATACTGATATAGTAAAAGTTAAAGATGACTTATTAGACGCAATACGCTATGCTTACATGATGAGAAGGTATGCTATTAGGGTGTGCGATTTGTACCCAGATGAAACAGTTTATTACTCACCTAAAAAAGCGGGTAGGGATACGGTGACAGGCTATTGAATAACTCAATTACTTTTACGTTTACATCATTATTAATAATATCTTTTGTTCTTTGGTGTGTTCTCGGGTTTGGTTATTGGGTCAATAATCCAGAACTTAGTCAGATGCAAGTATTTTTATATATGATAGGTTTGTAATGTGTCATAATTGCGTTAAAGTTAAAGATAAGTCTCTCGCATATACACGATGTAATGTATGCGGTTTGTGGAGACCTCTTACCAATCAAGAGCAAACTAAGCTAGCTAAGAGAAAAAGATGATGAGCGTACCTTACGACCAAATGGAAGAAATAACCGAAGAACTGGTTGAATACGAAGAAGAAAACGACTCTTTACTGATTAAAAACCTAGATGCTGGCAATCTCGTAGACCAAATTGAAGACCCAACAAAAGCGTGTTCTGATGCGTTAGATCTATATGATTCAGCAGGGAAGTCAATGGAAGGCTGGCTCAAGAAGTACAGACGAGCATTAAACTTAGCTAAAATGCAAGCCATGTCCGGCGATATTGAAATTACGGAGAAATCATTCCCGTTTGAAGGTGCTAGCATGGCAATGATGCCTTACATTCTTGAGGCTATGCTTGACTTTAGCTCAAGGGCGGCCAGTGAATTAGTATGGGCTAACGAGATTATCCATGCCAAGATATACGGTCAAGCAAGCGAAGAAAAAGAAGAAAGAGCAAAACGAGTATCAGACTTCTCAAATTATCAACTATCAGAAATGATTCCAGACTGGAGAGATAACCAAGATAAGGGGTTACTAATACTTGCCTCGCCCGGTACTTTTTATAAAAAAACCTACTGGGATGCAGGAATACAAGAGGTATGCAGTGAGCTTTGTTTGGCTGATGAAGTTATATTTGACCATAACTATAAATCATTCGATTCCGCTCCCGATAAATTCCAGAAGTGCAAATACTCTAAAAACGAAGTGATCAGCTTTATTCGTGGCGATCAAAAGTGGAATATTGATGAAGACGAATTAGAAGAAGATACTAACGAAATAGAGTTCATCGAGGCGCATACATGGCTTGACCTAGACGATGACGGAATGAAAGAGCCGTACATTGCTATTATCTGGGAGGACAAGGAAAGAATTGTATCGCTTCGTCCTAATTATGATGAGGACACAATTATAGATAATGATGGTGAAATCGTTAAAATAGACTGTGTCCCTCAGTTTACACAATACCGATTCTTACCAGACCCAGAAGGCGGTCCTATGGGGATGGGGTGGGGCATCTTACTTGGTCCTATGTTTGACGCTATTAATACCAATGTTCGACAAATGATAGATGCAGGGACGTTACATATCACGGCTTCAAACTCAGGATTGATAAACCAATCACTAGCAAGCGGTAGAGGTAACGCGGTTCAGTCAGGCCCTATAGAGGTACAGCTAGGGCAATTAACTCCAATCCCTAATCATGGCGCTGGTAATCTTAGAGATAACATTGTTCAATTCCCTTTCTCTGGCCCTAGCCCGGTACTGTTCCAGCTGATGGAAGCATTAATCAATTCTTCACGCTCTATGACAAATGCCGCCGTTAACGTTCAGGCGCAAGCAGGAGAGGCAGCGAGCCTTTATCTGGCAAAACTACAGCAAGGGCTTAAAGTCCCCAACTCAATCATTATGCGGGTTTATAATTGCGCTCGCAGTGAGTTCCAGAAGATAGCCGCACTAAATTACAAGCATTACGACAATGACAAATACAATCGAGTGCTAGACAGCGACCAACAAGCCTCAATGGAGAATGATTTCAATCCAGAAGATTGCGATATTCGCATGGCCGCAGACCCATCACAAGGCTCAGATGTAGAGCGTGTACAACGTGCTCAGGCCATATTTGATATGGCAAGAACACAGCCACAGCAAGTATTAAATTATCGAGAAGCACAGCTTGATGTATTAAGCGCAATGAAAACGCCTAATATTGATAAGCTAGCACCGGAACCAGATCCAAATCAAAGAGACCCAATGCAAGACCTGCTTATGGCACAGCAAGCTGCTGAGATGGAAATGCGCAAAGAAGATCAAATGCTAAGGTCTCAAGAAGTTGAATTGAAACGTATGAAATTGGCGAAAGAAGCCGCAAAGGAGATGACAGAGATAGGATTAAAAGCCGATAAGCAAGAGGCAGAAATCACCAATCTTTACTCGCAAGCACTAGAAAGAATAGTGAATGCAGGTATAGCAAGCGGACAGGAAGCACTGGAAGCCGCGCAAACCATAGAAGACACATTTATTGATGGCGAAGGAGTCATAGATGGAAGACAAACACAAGAGATTAACCCTGTCACAGCTGGAGATATGGCTGGACAACCAAGCAACACAGACATTCCTACAATGCCTTAAATGGTCGAGCGAGCAAATCACAGAGGTTCTAGGTGCTGGTGGTTTAGTTGACTCCACCAATAACGACCACACTGCAAATCAAATACACAGCGCAATAGGTAAGCGGTCTGCCCTTATTGCTGCGTCTGATAATCCCACGTCTTTTTTCGCTGAGCATGAAATGCTGGAAGTTAAGGAGGACGGCGAATGAATACATACGAAATATCGTTTATAAATGGCGATAATCCAATAACGTTAGACGCGAAAGATTATGAAGCTGCATGCGGTTTTGTAACTTTTTTTGTTGGCGAATCGCTAAACCTGCACCCGATTGCATCGTATTCAGCTTATGCTGTGGCTACAGTTATTTTAGTGGGACAAAACTACAGAAAGGAAGGCTAATGATTAAAATAACCGAAGAAATGATTAATAATGCCCGTTCTATGATAGCTAAGGGGACGTATAAAGCCGTAGGTTATCGGGTATTAGTAAGGACAATTGGCGCAACATCTGGATTAGAGGAGGCAGAAAAAGAGAAGTTCTCTGCTTTAGCTAGCGCTGGTTTTGACGTTAAAACAGAAGACCAAAAGAAAAAAGAAGACAACGGCACACAATACGGGATAGTAGCCAGTGCTGGTGATGGTGTGTTCAAAGCATCGGCATTAGGTGGTGCGACACCAATAAAAGAGGGTGATGTCGTGTTTTTTGATAGATATGCTGGGGTTTTAATTGAAGTTCCCCCGGGTAGCGGTGAAATGTACCGATTAATGAATGATGAAAGCATCCTTAGTACAATGGAGAATAAAAATGAAGTATAAAATTTTAACTCAGTATATTGACTCCAGATCTTGCCCTCCATTATGGGAAAAGGCTATTAAATTAAATAAAGGTCAGATAGTAGAGGTTTTATTTGTTGAGGCAGCAGGGTCTGGGCTGTACTCTACTGATCAAAATAACAGCTTGTATCGAGGCAATTATTTAGCCTCATATCAAAAACTAGACGATAAGTTTATTTATATGGTTGATTTCGAGCTACTTAATTTAATTGGCGAAAAAATAGAGGATTAAAACAATGAGTACATCAGAGCAAGAAATGAACGAAGCCCTTGACGCGCTTGAAGCAGAGCACGGCGTAGAATTTGATGCCGATCAAGATAATATCGAGCAAGAAGATATTGCACACCAAGAAGATGTTGAAATTGAAGAAGAACCAAAAGAAGAACAAAAAGAAAAGCCTCCGGGCTACCTAACCTATGATGAATGGGTTGCTAAAGGCAAAGACCCTGCCGATTACAAAGGGGAAAATGCTTATAAGGCCGAATATGACCGTATCACTGAGATACGAGAATTAAAGGACACTATGAGTCATGTTGTCAATGGCATTGACGAGTGGAAGCAGCAACAAAGCGAACAAATGGCGCAACAGGTCGAACAGGCTAGGCTTGATGCTATTGCAGAGCTTAATGCAGCCAAAGAAGATGATGACATTGAAGGTGCTCTTGCTGCTCAGGACAAAATCAATAAACTAAATAGTCAACCAACACCGGAACCAGTTAACCCGGTTATTACGACCTTTGCAAAAAGCAACCCTATTATTGACAAGTCAAGCACGCAATATGACGCTGATTTTCATCAAGATATGATTATGATTCACAACGGAAAACTTGACCAGCTGCTAGGCGGTGATAGATCAAGGGCTGGAGAATTAACACAAGAGCAAGTAGACCGTGTTCAGAGAATGGCGTTTAATCAGGCAAAAGAATTGCATCAAGATAAATTTGTTAGCCCTAGAAATAAGCGTGTAACCTCTACACCACCAAGTAGACGTACTGCTACAACCACAGCAAACTACACCACCAAACTAAAACAGGTAGGGGGTAGTAGTTCAAACCCGAGAGACACTAATGCCGCCAATGAAATTTATGAAATGATCAAAGCCAAAGACCCAGCAGCAGCAGAAACATACGCTAAGAATGTATTAGGAGAATAATTATGAGTAAGAAATTAAAAACACACGCACCACAAGAAAATGAAGGAAAAAAAGCAGAAAAGAATATTCGCGCCCCGATTGGCGAAGAGCCAGACGTTAACAAATTAAGCCAAGCCGAAAAGGTACGCATGGCAACCGGAAAGCAATTGAATATGGACGCTTCATTTTATGAAAGATTACCAGAATATCAAGGCATGCAGTTATTCTGGGAGAATGATGAAAATGGCGCGGTTGAACGCTGGCTGCATTTAGGTGCAGAATTAGTTCCTCGCAAAAATAAAAGCCTGAAAGAATTTAAGGGTTTTACAGACCAAGCATCAAGCGAGTGGGAATGTGTGCCCGTTGGCGCAAATTCTTCAGGCGGTGCTATGCTGGCTTATTTGCTATTTATGCCAGCAGAAGAATATCAAGCATTGCGAGTCGACCCAAAAGAAGCCCGTAATAATGAAATCCTAGATGCTTTAGGTATGGGTAAATCTCAGGCAGAAGGTGCGGTAATGTCGAATGTTAAAGGTATTAAGACTTATGCGCCTAATAATCCAACAGGTAATAGCCGAGGATTCGAGCAAACGCATGATGCATAACTTGACTTTATTTGATATATAGATTATAAATGTAAGTATTAAATCGCCAAAGAAGGCGATAACCAAATAGCCACCTAGAAGAATAGGTCAGCTGTAGTCCGAAGAATGGGCAAACAATTGATTTTTTATTCATTATAGGAGGCTATTATGGCCAATTCAGATAAACCAGCCGGACTAAAGGCTATAGGGACTCTATCGGGTTCCGACTATCACGGAAAATTACGCCGTGTTACATTTGCAGCCGGTGATGCCGTTGCTGCATTTGTAGGCGATCTCGTTAAACTCACAGGCACGGTAGACGCTACAGGCAAAATCCCTGTAGTTGCTCAATCAGCCGCCGGTGACGCATCTATCGGTGTTATTGCTTCATTCATCCCTATCGAAGGTGATGAAGGTTCACTTACAACTAATAATCGTCCCGCTTCAACCGCTCAAGACGCCCTTGTTTATTGGGGTCAAGACGTTCTTTACACTATTCAAGAAGACTCAGTAGGCAATGACATTGAAATTACAGAAGCAGGCTTAAACTGTAATGTTATTGTTGGGTCTGGTAATGCTGTTACTGGCATTTCAGGAATGGAGTTAGATAGTTCCTCAGCAGCAGGTACAAGCACACTAAATATGCGACTACACCACGTAGATACGCGTCCAGATAACGCACTCGGCACTAATGCTGACTGGGTTGTTTCAATTAACGCTTCTCAAGAAGCCCTTAACCAGACGGGGATTTAATCATGGCCAGCATAGTATCGCAGGGCTCAGAAGCCCGTTTATTACAGGAAGGTATCAACGCTATTGCAACCATCGAGTACAAAGACTACGAGATGGAATCAAGCAAAATATTTGAAACCTACAATTCAGAAAAAGCGTATGAAATGGATGTATCATTAACTGGCACTGGCCTTGCGTCATTAAAACCAGAAGGTGACTCAACCGCTTATGATGGTGAAAAGCAAGATTTCGCAACGACGTACACGCATGCTGTTTATTCTTTAGGAACCATTATTACAATGGAAGCCGCTATGAATAACTTGTATCGTGATCTAGTGGCTAAATCAGGTAAATTGCTTAAACGCTCATTAATCCATACTGATGAACAGTTAGCCGCAAACGTTATTAATAACGCTTACGACACTAATTTTGCATTAGGTGACGGACAACCGTTGTTTTCAACGTCTCATGTCTTAGGTAAGGGCGGAACATTCTCTAATCGTTTCACAGTCTTTACCCCATTAAGTCAAGCAGCTGTTGAAGATGCAACGATTGCAATTGAAGATTATCGTGACGGCGCAGGTCTTTTGATCGACGCACGTGCAATGAGCCTTCATATCCCGCGCCAGCTACGTTATACGGCTGACCGCATCTTAGCATCACGCTTTGAACCAAACACCGCAAACACTGCGACAGTTAACCCAGTAGCCTCTATTTTTCCAAACGGCTACCACGTTAACCATCGTTTCACGTCTGCGACTGAATGGTTTATTAAAACTGATGTTGATGATGGCTTCAAAATCTTTGACCGCATGGGCTATACGTTCAAGCAGGATGATGATTTTGGCACATCAAACTATCGTCATAAAGGTATGTTCTACAAATCTTATGGCGTAACTGACCCACGAGCAGCTTACGGCTCAGGCCAATAATATTAGGGGGTGAAAGCCCCCTTTTTTAAACTATGAAAATTCGAGAGACCCGACAGGGTTCATAGGAGAAAGAAATGAGTATGTCTAATTTTCCAAATGGCTTTAAGGATGGCGTATCAGTACGTGGCGTTCCTTTAGCTGTAACACACCCGGGTGAAGTGTTCTTCGTAAACAGCACAAGCGTATTGCCCGTTAATGGCGTAGCAGGTGCAGATTCACCCGCATCAGGTTCATATCATCGTCCTTTTGCAACAATTGACTATGCTATAGGCCAATGCACAGCAAGCCGTGGTGATGTCATTTTTGTTATGCCCGGTCACACTGAAACAGTATCAGCCGCATCAGGTATTGATGTTGATGTTGCTGGTGTTGCTATTATCGGCTTAGGTTCAGGCGCATTACGTCCTACAATCAACTATACGGCTACAACTTCAACATTAACTATGGCAGCAGCAAGCTGTATTATGATGAATATTCTGCATACTGGTGGTATTGACGCGGTTGTTTCGCCGATTGTTGTAAGTGCGGCAGATTGTATTATTGCTAACAATGAGGTTCGTGACGTTACCGGCCAGATGGTTGACGGTATCCTTACTACTGCATCAGCAGATAGATTGAAGATATTAAACCATGTTCATGACGGTGCAGCAGCAGCAGGTACTAACGCAGGTATCGCGCTTGTAGGCGGCGATAATATTGAAATCACAATTGACCGAATGGATGGTAATTTTGCAGTAGGCGGCATTGATGTTCGCACAACCGCAACAACCGATCTTCATGTGCATGATGTGAAGTACTTCCGCACACGTAACGCGGCTGACATTTTCTTAGTCGATACAATTACAGCATCTACAGGACAAATCGGCCCTGACATCTTCTTGAGGCTACAAGATAACGCTGCCAATATTACCGAAGCAGTAACAGGCGCTACGTTTATCGTAATGGATCCTGTTTATGTTTGTAATCTGGCTGGTGAGAAAGGAACCTTAATTAACTGGACAGCATCAACAGATATTTAAGGGGTAATTTATGAGACCTTACTTGATTGATATAGATCCCGCTAATGCGAATTTGACGGGATTTGCCTCTAACGTTACAGGGGCATCATTCACGCTAACGGCTAATAATTCCGGTGATTCTTTGGCTCACCGTGTCTCTATTAGAAACGATGCAGTAACAGACCATAGCGGTAAGACCGTTACTTTAGTTGGAACAGATCCAGACGGTATAGCGTTGACTGAAGTCGTCACCGGCCCCGCTGGTTCTGCTACGGTTGAGTCATCTGGTTACTTTTTAACATTAACCAGCGCAACGCCATCAGCCACAATTGGTGCGGATACGTTTGATATTGGCTGGGTTGACGAAGTGTCAACTAAAACACTGCCGCTAAACTATCGCAATACGGAAGCCGCTATGTATTCGGTTGATGTAACCGGAACCATTAATTATACGGTTCAGGAAACATTAAACCAAATACACATATTAACCGCACCGTCACAGTCATCATCATGGCATGCTGTTACAGCTTTAGCCTCGAAGACGGCTGATTTAATGGAGTCCGGCCAAGTAAATGCAACAGCAATGCGGTTAGTAGTCAATAGCTACACTGACACGGCTGAGATTCAATTAACGGTGATGCAAAACGAAGACATTTAATTATGGGGCGCAAATATAAACCAACTAACGATTTTAGCCCTAATGATTCAAATACTATTTGTGATGTTACGGGATTTAAAGTTAAGAAATCCCAAACATTAAAAAGGTGGGATGGTTTTCGCGTCATACAAGACGCATGGCATCCAAGACACCCGCAAGATACGCCAGTGATTCCGAGTCCTCAGCAAACATTTGATGACATAAGAACGGAGTCATTAGACACAGATGCAGTACAAAGCTTTGATAAGGTTTAACCATGGCGACGAGCGGAATTTACACATTAAGCAAAACCACAAACGAACTGGCTGAGGAAGCATTTGATCTACTTCAAATAGGTCAAGATGGTGAAACATTAAGCGGTGATATGATTGGCCGCTTTAAAGCCTCAGCCAATCTATTGCTTAAAGAGTGGCAAACGCAAGGTATTCATCTTTGGTCTTATACTGAGGGTACTTTATTCCTAACGGTGGGCCAATCAAAGTATGATTTCAGAGAGGCATCGACTCATGTCGCAAATACTTGGTATGAAACAACCACGACAGCAGCTACAACAGCAGGGGCAAGCACTATTGTGGTGTCTAGTGCTGCTAATATTCAGAATGGGGATGTTATTGGTATTATTCAAAATACTAATAATATTTTCTGGACGACTGTTAATGGCGCGCCTTCAGGCTCTACGGTGACACTAACAGATTCAATTACCCTTGCTACGGTATCCGGCGCTTACGTTAGGAATTACCGGGTAGGAACAGCAACCGCGCCAGACCTTATTCCTGTATCAAGAATATTAGATGTAAGGCGAAAAGAGTCCTCTGATTATGAGATTCCTATCGTTTTTAGTTCGCGTGAAGACTATTTTGGTTTACCTAATAAAGACCAAACAGGCACACCAATACAAGCGCATTATGCAAGGCAGGATATAGCGGGAGAAGAAGGCGGCATCATGTATTTATGGAATGCGCCGAGCTCATCTGTCCCAGTGATTAATTTTACCTACGAAAGAAAACTGCAAGTATTAAACGATGCAACAGATACCATTGATTTACCGGATTACGCACAAATGGCCTTTATTTATAATGTTGCTGTGAAGCTAATCCCTAAATATGGATCTAGCCAAGCTTTAGCAGATTTGATTAAACAAGAGGCGCAAATATTAAAGAATGACTTACTTTCTTATGATTCGGCTGTATACCCTATTAAAATGAAGATGAAACGACATGGCTGATTTTCCATTAGGCGGACGCAATAAAGATCTCGATTCTAAAAAGAGTCGCGGCCAAATTGTGAACATGATCCCAGAAGGCGACGGTGAATTTTACAGTGTAAAACGTGCTGACGGGTTGACGCTGTTCGCAACATTAACGACCAGCCCCGTGCGTTCAAACATTCTTATTAATGCGGGTTTTGCTTATGTTGTTTCTGGCTCTGTTTTATATCGTGTTAACTCAGCCGGCACAGTCACCACGCTGGGAACGGTAGGCGGCTCTGGGCGCGCCAAAATACAGGCAAACTCAGTGCCTAGCGATTCACAAATACTAATATTAAATGGCTCTGGGTCGGGTTACATATACACAAACACTAATGGGCTTGTAGCGATTACAGATACTGATTTCTTCTCAAGCACATCGGCTACCATATTAGATGAACGATTTTGGTTAACGAGAGATGGAACGAATGAGATTTTTGGATCTGATGTTTCCGACGGAACAAGCTATAACCCTCTAACATTTACAAGCGCGGAGGAATCCCCTGATGATGTTGTCGCAGTATTGGCTAAGAAGTCTGCATTGTGGGTGTTAGGCTCTGAAACATCACAATACTACCAAACATATAACGATGTCACTCTACCATTACGTGCAGTAAAAGGTGCAACAAAGGAATGGGGTATATTAGCAAAAGACTCGCTTGCCGAAACCAATGATTTCTTTGCTTTTCTCGCAGATGATAGAACGGTGAGAATGGTGCAGGGTACGCAATTAGTTAAAATATCAGACTTGGATTTTGAGCTAAAAGTAAAAGGAAATGGAACGACAACATACCCGGGCTTTACTACCGTTACGGATGCAATAGGCTTTTTTGTCGATGGCCCCATTCATTCAATCTATTACATCACATTCCCAACAGCAGGATACACATGGGGATATGACATTAATACTGGGATGTCTCATCTAAGGGAATCTGAAGGATTAAACAGCTGGCGCGTTAATAGCGCAGTTAAGTTTAACGATGAGATTATTTGTGGTGATTCTGTAGACGGTAAGTTGTGGAGGTTAGACCCAAACAACAAAACAGAAAATGGCACGATATTACGCACTAAACTAATATCGCCAACGATGTCTTTTGAGAAGGACTCCACCATTCCATTAATGGAGCTTGACATGGAGGTCGCACAAACAGCAGACCCAACCATAGATCCTAAAATGATTGTCTATTACACAAAAGACGGTGGAAAGACATATACAAATAAAGGCCATATATCAATTGGTAAATTTGGCGAACATGATAAGCGCGTCCCTTTGCGTCGATTTGGTAGATTGGTTAGAAATAAAGATTTCGGCATAAAACTTGAGGTGACCGATCCAGTCGGTGTTCGGTTTTATGGCGCTTATATATACCCTAGGATGGCAATGTAATGGCTGATTATTTAGACACAGACTTAGCTATCGCTGAAATAGATCCAGTCACTAAAGAGATTAAGGCTACCCCTTATTTTGAAGATTATTTATATAACATAATTCAAACTATTGGTGGCGAAGGTTCGACGGTTATTCAAGACCTTCTCACGGTAACGATAGCGGCTGATAAATTAGATTATATGTTTGGTCTAACTAAGTCGTTAAAAAAGCAGGTTGATGAGATAAATAATGTTATTGATAGCCCGATTATGGATGCAAAAGTAAAAACCATACAGGCTAAATTAAGCGAGATAGAATCGCATTTTGATAACTCACAGTTACATGCTGCGATTAAGCAATTAAAGATTGATACGTCTGGCTTTATTGGAAAGGTTAAAACAGCAGATTACACAGCAGAAAACAAGGACTGGATTGAAGCAAGGAATGGTATTTCAATTAGCTTACCCGCTAATCCGCTGGTTAATGATCAAGTCATTGTCTCAAACGGTGACGGAAGCACGATTAAGGTCTTAGGCAACGGAAACGACATTAAATACACGAAAACAGACACATCCGTGAACATTAGAAACAAAGGAACAAGCCTACATTTTCAATTGTTTCAAGATCAATCTACTAAATATTGGCGGATAAGATGAGCATTGAAGCCGAGCCGGTTGATCATGAGGTTTTTGTTAGAAATGAGCTTAAAGAAATTAGCGACCAGTTAAAGGTTATGAATATGATACTAAGAGAAGCATTTGAAGCGGATATTGTAAAAGAGGATATAGAAGAATGAGTACTATTGAAGACGGCTCAGGCGACAGCTATACAGCTAAAGTAGATCTAAATAAGAGGCTTCATACTCGATCTGTATCTTTAACCGAGCACCATGACTCGACAGATTTAGGTGATTCATACAATATCAATACGGGTGTTGTCACACTAACAACGGCGAATGATTCTGCGGTTTTGTATGTTAAAAACAATGAGGAAAAGGGCTTAAATATCAGTGCTATCGTTGTCGGAATGGGGCCAAGCACGGGCGGCAGCGGCGGCATACCTAAGATAACAATGGTAAGAAACCCAACCGCCGGAACAATTGTGTCGGGCGCTACAGCGGTAGATATTTCGTCAAATAGAAACTTCGGTAGCTCTAATATTTTATCAGCAGACGCATACAAGGGTGACGGTACAGCAATGACCTTTACAGACGGTACAGAGCATATTATTTCTTTTCAAACTGCAAACGGAAGGGCTTTTTTCACAGTCGATGAGATTTTACCAAAAACAAAATCAATCGGCATAAAAATAGACCCTCAGGCTGGCAATACGTCGATGGATGTATATGTAGCTTTAGTTTGTTATATAAGAGGAGCTAATCAATGAGATTGCTAGACGGTGAAGGTAATGGCCCTTGGGCTGGTGTTGACAGCAATCACAGGCTGAAAGTTATTTCTGTCCAAGAGACAGTCGACCGCAATGTAAACAGAATAGATCATAAGGTATGGTCTTTACCTTTTGAAGGAATAGATCCAGTTGGTGCGGATGACTATTTTGTTTATATCAGAAACACAGGTACGAAGGATTTAGCGGTAACAGACGTAAGAGTTGAAAGCACCGTTGCCGGAGTTGTTGAGGTTCATCATGTTTCTGGAACAGCTGTTCATACGGCTGGTGTAGATATTTCGCCTGTGAATCGTTATTTAGGCGGGTCTGCTACACCTACCGCAACAATAAAGACAGACACAGACGTGACAGGACTTACTAATGAAGGCGTTATTTTTTGGATTAATTGCCCAGTGGTAGACACGCTTTATCATTTAAGTACTAGCTCAAATATTATTATTGCACCCGGTCAAGCCATGGCATTAATGTGGGATACCGCTACAGGCATTTTATCCGGTGTAGTTAGTTTGGTAGAGCTTCCATGATAACAGCTGTATTACAAGATTCTGCAACTTCTAATCAGGCGGCTATTACGAAGAATGGTGAGCTTATTGTTGCGCCTCTCAGCAATAATCAGTCGGCACATTGGAAAATAGATACAATAAATACGGCTTATAATTATGCTGTTCCGATGACCGGAAAAAAGATGCTACTGCAAAATATACTTGTTTATGCGAATAAAAATGTCGGTGTAAATGATGCAACGATAACGGTTTACACTTCGACAGCTATAAACTCATTAACGGCGGTTAGCACTGTTCTAGAGATTGAGCTGCCTAAGTATGCATCAAGAGATATAACAGGTCTTAATCTTGAATTGCCGGAAGGTGTTTTTTTAAACGCAAAGACAGACGATAACGATGTTTATTTAACAATGATGGGGTATTACTTCGATGCGTAAGGTGAAAACATGTCAATAGTTTATGTAGATGTAGTACAAGAACAAGTAACCGCGAGTAATGTCACGGTTTATACTGCACCGTCTGCCTCTAATTTTGAGAGCGCGCATATCGTTTATGGCAACTGTGCGAATGAAGGCGCAACGGACACAGAGCTGACGATTAACATCGTTCAGTCCGGCGGTGCTGTTGCGGTAACTAATCAATATTTCCCGCCTAAAGTTATCTTTGCAGGAAGGACAGACCCGTTAACACCGTTAGTCGGTCGAGCAATTAAGACAGGTGACTTTATAAGCAGTATAGCAAGCTTGGCAAGTAACTTAAATTTAAGTATGACCATTAAAGAAATTTACTCGGACACATAGGATAGCGTTATGGGACTTTTAGGCACAATAGGTGCGGTAGGCGGAGCCATTGTTGGCGGGCCTATGGGCTCAGTAATAGGCGGCGCATTGGTTGGAGGATTAATAGGCGATTCCTTAGATAGCGGGAAAAAGATAAAAGGTTCCGCAGAAGCCTCCGCACAACAAACTTCTGAAACATCAAAATATGTTGCAGACGCACAGCTTGAGGCTGCAAAAATAGCATCAGAAGCGCAACTTGAAACAGCCGAAAAAGCGCGACAACTAAACATAGAAAGATATGGTGAGGCTAAAGGTTATTTAGATCCATATCTCGGTGATGCAAGAGTAGCCAGAGAACAGCAAATGATAGAAATGGGTCTTGCTCCCGGTGAAGCTGGAACTGCCTATATGGAGACACCCGGGTACAAAGCGCTGCAACAAGAAAGGCAAGCTGGTGCACAACAAGCCGCCGCAACGTCTGGATCGCTATATTCAGGCGCAAGGCTTAAAGAGGCCGCAGATGTTAGTGGTGCAACACAAAGCCAGTTTTATACAAATTATATGAATATGCTTTCTAGTTTAGGCAGTCCTCAAGTTGCTACAAATCTTGCCTCTTTAGGTGTTGGACAAGCAGCTACTATGGGGCAACAAGACATAGCCGCCCAGCAAGCCGCATCAGGATATATGACAGCAGGAACAAGTGCTGCTGGGCAAGCGCTAACTAGTGGCGCTAGGACTGCGGCTGACTACAGGATGGGTGGCGCTCAAGCAGAACAAGCCGCATTTGGCGATCTATTGTCGGGTGGAGCTTCATTATTTGGCGGAGCATTAGCAGGAGGATATATATAATGGCTCAATATTACACGCCTTTCTTATCGCAAGCAGGGCAAGCTATTGGCAGAGGCCTTGAAGCCAGAGGATTAAGGCAGCAAAAACAACAACAAGATGCATTGGCTGGAAGTGCTTACATGGGAGATCCAAAAGCTATGGATGAGTTAATGCAGGTTAACCCAGAGCTGGGCGCAAAGATTCAAGCAAGTGCTGCACAAAGAAAACAGGCCGAAGAACAAAAGTCTTTACAAAAACGCACGCAATTCACCAAAGAATATAACGATATTATGGAAAATATCGCAAAGTTTGATTCATTTGAAGATGCTAAAAAATACGCAGATTCACGCATACCCGCTATTGCTCAAAACTATCCTGAAATAATGGCGCAAGTTGGTGAAGATGAAGTTTTTGATGAAGAAGATTTCAATCTAGCAAAGAAATTAACCGCGCCAGCTGAAAAGCGTGATGAAGTTCAGTCTTCTAAAATATTGCCGGGCGGTTTAGTACAGCAAGTTATGAAATCAGGCGAAGTGCGTACTGTTGAGCCAGAGCAAGAAAACATCGACAAAATAAAGGAAGCAGAAGAACGCGGAGCAGAATTACAAGGGCTGAGAGCTGGTGAGCGTGGCGCTGCATCTGGTGCAATAAAGCAGTCTATAAAAGCATTTGAGGGAATGGCTGGAGCCAGAAAAAACATATCTCTTTATGATGAAGGTATAAAACTTCTGGAAGAAGAAGGTGCAAATACAGGACCTATAGAAAAAATGTTCCCGTCCTTTAAGGCTGCGACCGTAAAACTGGATAATATTCAGGATAACTTAGGTTTAAATGTTATCCAGAATACAACTTTTGGCTCCTTATCTGAGCAAGAACTAAAATTTGCTTTAGATTCAACTATGCCGCAAGGATTAAACCCAGAGCAGCTTTCAAAGTGGATGAAGGATAAAAGAGAAGCCCAAATGAAACTTGCTAATTATCTTGAAGAAGCGGCTATTTTCTTAGGTACGCCGGGCAATACTGTTGCTGATTTTTTAAGACAAAAAAGAACACAGCAATTCGTAGGTGAAAAAGATACTGATGAAAAAGCACCCGCCGAACAAGAAACATACGAGCAGCGAAAAGCGCGGTTATTAAAATGAGTCGTATTGACGAACTAAAACAGCTTGCAATTGAGGCTGACAGCATGGGCGATCAAGCCACTGCTATGGCTGCAATGGATAAGATCGAGGAGTTAATAGCTCAACCAGAAGCACCGCTATTCGCTGGACAAGGCCAAATACCACCAGAACAAGCGCGCGCAATGGGTGCGGGTATGCCAGAGGTCGCTTTAACCATGGTAACAGGTGCGATTGCTGAACCTGTGTCTGGTCTTGCTGGTTTAGGAGACGTATTGACGGGCGGATCAGCAGAAGAAGCAACGCAGACAATTGAAGAAACAAGAAAAGCAATGACTTATGAGCCAAAGTCAGAGGCAGGGAAAGAAACGTTGTCGGGTATAGCAACCGCCGCCGCGCCCATTGCGGAAGCTGTGGAGTCCGTTCCTAGGGCGCTAGGAGATTTCACTATGGAGCTAACAGGATCGCCAGAACTAGCAGCGGCAGCATACACAGCGCCAATCGCTGCATTAGAATTCATAGGGCTAAAAGGAATACAAAAACTGCGTAAAGGTACAAAACTGATTGACGATATTGGTAGGCCGACAAAAAAGCTTCGCAAAGCTTTAGATAAACAGGGTCTTGATTACGACCTGCTTTCTCCTGAAGCAAAAAAGCTGATTCCAAAAAAAGCAGACCCAACTATTTTAGGCGGTAAAAAGCCATTGCCTTCGGAACAGGTTCTTATACAAGAAATCAAATCTGGAAGCAGACAAGATGCTTTAGCGCCATTAAAGGTTATAGGTAATCAAGTAGAAGTTGACAAAATAGCTAAAGAAGCGATTCGGCAAGGATTTGACCCCGGCGTCATACAATCCGTTAAAGCAGCCAACCCAGCAACAAAAGCAAAGATGGGTAAAATGGTTGATATTATGCGCCAAGTTAAAAAAGAGGCGCGCAAAGGGGTTGATGTACGCCCTTCTAACGTAGTTGGTGACGCGGTAACTAAAAGGGTTAAACATATTAGAGATACCGCTTCGACAGCCAGAAAGGAATTAAACAATATCGCAAGAACAGATTTACCCGGTAAACCAATAAACAGCAAGATAATAGTAAATGCAATGGAAGACGCGCTCGATGATTTAGATGTTAGCTTGACTGGAAACGGTGTACCTACGCCAATATTCAAAGGATCGCAAATAGCAAAGGACAGAACATCACAGCGCGTGATTAAGGATGTGATCGACCTACTGGGTGAAGGCGGTGCACCCGATGCATTAAGAGCACATAAATTAAAAAAGCAGCTGGACAATATGCTTGATTTTCGCAAGAAGTCAGCAACTGGGTTGACGGACGCAGGGAAGAAAGTAGCTAAAAAAATACGCGCCGCATTGAATGATTCGGTTCGAGAAGTTAGCCCAGACTATGCAAGGGTAAACGACACATTATCGCAATCGCTAGGCGCACTGGATGAAATGGACGATGCCATAGGAACAATTGATCTCTTTGGAAAAGGCGCGGATAAGGCTGTTGGCACAAAAATGCGCGCGTTGATGAGTAATCAGGTTGGGCGGGTTAAACTAGAAAATGCGCTAAATACAATTGACGACACTGCGAGCGCATTAGGCGGAAAGTTTAACGATAACGTGAAGGACTTGGTTATGTTTTCCGATGCGCTCAATGACAGATTTGGAACACCAGCAAAAACAGGATTTGCCGGACAGATAACGCAAAGTATTAAACAAGCAAGTCGTGAAGGTGTTGGTGCGCCATTAAGGGAGCAAGCTGTTGAAGCTGTTGCAAAAGGTGCCGAAAAGTTACGCGGCATCAATGATTTTAACGCATTTGAGTCAATGTCAGATTTATTAAAATAGGAAAAAACAATGTCATATAACGTCATAAACCCATACCAAACTTTCCGTGATTCAACTGGCGCAGTAAGAGCGGGAGGATTTATTACGTTTTACGAAAATAAAACAACAACAGCCGCTTCGATTTATTCAGATGAATTGCTAACGGTTGCGCAATCAAATCCTTATACTCTAGATGCTTACGGTAGGATAGCGGGTGACGTTAAATACACCGGTGCTTTAACACTAAAAATTCAAAATTCCGATCTATCTGATATTTTTACGATTGATGACGTAACAACCATCGAAGGATCTGCCGCTATAACAGCAGCGACAAAAGCAGCGGCGGCGGCATTGTCCTTTACCTCGCTTGATGCTGGCAGGAAGTTATTTGTAACATCGGCTGATGGGGGTGAGTTTACAATAAGATACAACGCCACGCCCGGCACTTACTCAGACAATGGCGGTTCATATTGCGGCACTGTGTTTATTCCTGCTGGTGGTGATGGGACTATAGGGATAGAAAGAGACTTTTTAGGTTATTACAATGTTAAATGGTTTGGCATGGCGCTAGACGGCACAACGGATGATTCAGCCGCGCTACAACAAGCATCAACTACAGTCAAAGCGTTAGGTGGCGGCAATCTTTATTTCCCTCCATCATCTAGCAAAGCACAAGTAAACTCTGTAACAATCGGGCAGCATGTTGGGTTGATTGGTGACGTCGAGAATATGTCACAATTACAATATAACGGTGCTGGTGGTTCTGGTAGTTATGTTATTAAGTTTGAAAGCCAGTCATTTTCTAATTTCCAAAACATGGGGATACTAGCAAATAATAGTGATGGCGTTACCTTTGCGGATAATTGCGTAAGAATGACAAGCACGTTAGACTTATTGGTCGATTGGAATAACTTACAATTCGCTCACAGTACTTATAATGCCATTTATTGTGAATCTACTGTTGCGCTTGTGAACTGGTCTTTGGATAAGGTTAGATTTGATGGTATTGGCGGGTATGGAATAAGAATGGTTACGCTGGCCGGTTCTGATAGTCGGCCTTTGCGTATAACTAATTTCACGTATGACAACACACCGCACGCAGGAAGAAGCTCTCCGGCTAACTGGGGACTAGGTGTATTAAGGATTATCCAGCAATCACACGTTGCTACACCAATCAGGCTTGAGGCGGATTCTGCTAGAATAGAAATCAACACCCCATTAGTTACCACGACTTACGGCGATTTTACAACCGGCGAAGAAGTTTCGTTATTCTATTTAGAACATGCGTCTGGCGCGGGTAATGAGTACCCTGTCGATTTCTCAAACATTTTTGTAAACAACTTAGCAACCGGACAAAGCTTAGTACATTCTGATGGTGGTACGCCTCACGGAACATACAGAAACATATCTGTTTCTGGTGGTGCTTATGTAATGAAGGATTTTGCGTCTGCAACAAGGGACGCGTCATTTAAAGGGTCTGTTAGTCACCATGTAGTTTATGCTCCATCGAACACTGGACAAAGCGGGTGCGCCGTAACAAAGACCACAGCCTTGGCATTAGCTGCATCAACATGGACAGACTTTATATTTAATTCTAGCCAAGATAATCAAAGAAGTGAGTACAGCACATCAACAGGTGTTTTCACTTGTGACAGCGCCGGAGTATACAATATGTACGCCCAATATAGGCTTGACGGAGTAGCAGATGCGAAAGATGTTCAGATTAAGTTTCAAATAGATACTGGTGCAGGATATTCAGATTTGGCAATCAGCGGAATAGTCACAGCTAAGGCATCACAGGCTGCTTTTGCCAGCATTTCTAAAAGAATTTATTTGGAGTTTGGCTATAAAATAAAAGTGCAAGTATTCCATAACGATGCTGGCTCTCTAAATACTGCCGCTAACGGACTATATAATCATATCGCAATAAGTAGAGACTCATAATGCTACCATCTAATTGCTACTCTAAAAATAGAATCTCCGTAGATGGTGCGGTGGTTCATTATATTAGCGCGAAAAATATAAACCCTAACGATCCGTTTAATGTGAATGCAGCTATTGATATTTTAAAAAATATTAGGTTATCGTATAAGGGATTAATAACCCGCGAAGGCGAATATATCGAATTAGTGCCTGAAAACTTTAAACAGTATCACGCTGGCTATTCAATTATGAATGGTCGTGAAGATTGTAACAGTTTCACAAATGGGTATGCGTTAATAGGCGGCTCTGCGTGGGAATATGAATACGATCAAATACTAAAGCTAGGCGAAGTCCTTGCCAAAGATATGACCGCTAACAATTATTCGCTTGATTGGATAAAAGGCCATGACGAAGTACGGGCAGAATGGCGCGATAAATATCCTGATAGAGTTAAATATTTTCAGGATAAAAATCAAGGTTACAAAGTTTCAAAGAAATATGATCCGGGCGCTCATTTCAAAATGGGAATTTTAAAAGACATGCTTTATAGTGTATCAGAGGTTTAAACAATGCCAAACAAGGGGCAAGTTATGGACGATCCAACATTAATTAAATGGGCACTAGGACTAATCACTACGATGGGCTTATTGCTAATTGGACGAACACACGCGCACGCTAAAGATGCACACCGAAGAATTGACAGCGAAAGTAAATCAAGCGATGAAAAAATAAACATGATATATGAAAAAATAGCCCATACAGCGGAAAGGGCTGAGACTAGCAGACTTGAAGTATATAGAGATATTCAGAAAATAATGTCTAGCAGAATGACCGAAACACAAGTTAAAGACTTTGTAGATAGAGCTATTTCACCGATTCAGAAAGAAGTATCAGAGGCAAACGCCGGTATTAAAGAGTTGTTGAGAAATCAATGAACTAAGGAGAAATCAAAATGATAGGGTTAATTACATCTGTATTGCCGAGCCTTTTTAAATTAGGCGATAAAATGATAGAAGATAAGGACAAAAAGGCAGAATACGCTTTTAAGGTTCAGGAGATAACCTTTAAGCAAATGGAAACAATGCTTAACGCAAAAACATATCCTTTCATTGATGCGCTTGTGAAGCTTTCTTATGCATCAGATCAAATAATGAAGGGTTTGCTTCGCCCTATCGGGGCTGCGTGCATGACAGGATTCTTATTTTATGCTGAAATAGAAGGAATCGAACTATCAGGAACAGTTGAAGCGTTATGCGCCGCAGCATTCCCCGGTTGGATGGCATCAAGACACGTCCAAAAAAAGAACGATTCAAAAAAAGCTGATGAGTCTGGTGATCTAGGGTGGTAGGATAATCATATTCTAGCTAAATAGTTAATCCATGAACTATAATTTTTTATGCTTAATGTTTTATTTTCTGTATATATATGCTGCTCATCAAACATATAAACAACCTTTAAATCAGACCTGTCTTTTAAAGGTTTAATTTCGTTTGTAAGATTGTCTAAAACTAAGTTATTATGAATTAGCACCATATGCGCTAAATTTTGATACATTACATAAGCTAGTTTTAAGTTTTTAATACCGGCTTTCTTTAAATAAAAGTACTTACTGAGCGCATAATCCTCACAGTCACCGCCTTTTTTTAAGAACTCTGCCGGCGTGGCGAAATAATCCTGCGCACCGTAATTATCAACATCAGACACATAAGGAACTTTATTTATATAGTTGTTAACATTTACCACAATATCAGCATAAACAGATGTACTTAAAAGCAAAAATAATATTAATGTTTTCAATATATTACCCTCTGATTATATTTATTTATTAGATTACTTTCGCTTATTGTTTTTATTTTACATGTGTTGCAAAATATTACTCCTTCATCAATAAGTTTTGCATCACCGCCACAGTAAGGGCAATACAATAATCCGTCTTTAGATGGTATCTTATATTCTTTTGTCATTTTATCCCTCTCCTTTATTTAACTACCCTAAATTTATACTAAACTAGTAAATAAGTCAATAAAATATATTAAAATAGTTAATTTTATTTCGTGCATTTTGCAATCTTATAGCCTATAATCTATATAACTCTCATTAACTATAGAGGTATAGTTATGATTATCCACGATTACCACGACATAGACGGCCTTATCCGTGCTGCTAAATTACACCCAACCGAGTCGCTTATTCAAAAATTAATTGATAAGCATATAGACCCTACAGGTAACGATTGCCAGCCTCAGTTTTGCGCTTATCTTTGGCGGAAGGCCGTGAAAAAAAATTAATTTCTTGTTTCAAAACAGGAAACACTAGGTTGTGCGCTGAATAAAAAAGTCAATCTATTTCTATCCATTCACCATTTTCATATTGCTCGATATATCCGATATTTGAAAAATCATGCATCAAATCTTCTTTGTGTAAATGCAACGTGTACCTAGCTATTTCGTCCATTATACTCTTTGCTAACTCATAACTACCGACCGCTCGGCTGTGATATGGATTAATATCATCGGCAGGAAATACAGGTAAAAACGTAAATCTAAACTTATTCATTTTATCTCCCAAGGGCATTTAATCCTATGCTGTGAACTTAATGTTTCAGTAGTGTATTTAAAACAGTGTACTTTAGGCTCTGGCTTAGGCTGCATTAAAACGACTTGACCGCCGATAATAAAGCCTAGACCGAAGATAACTAATTTTTTAAATTTAGCTTTCATTTCTCACCCTCCTATAAAGCATTTTATCTGGATGCTTTTGCTTAAAACGAATAGACCTAATCACCATTCTTACAGGTAAGTCCGGGTTATTATTTAACGCGCGTTTAACCTTTCTTTTTGTAAATTCGTCCATTTTCTTCAATCTCATATAGCGGCATATAATAATCACAAATAACGCCCACGGTACTTAATTCATAAATAAACGTTGAATAACTTTGATATTCACTAGGTTTGGCCTGAACTCTATAGCAACTGTGTGAGTTAGGGCATAAGTTTTGTGTACACATGCTAATATCTGGCATAATATTATCCTCTTGGCGCTTCGTTCCACGCTTCTATTGCTAAACCCATACATTCTTTAGAATCTAGATCTTTATATTCTGCTCTAAATTCAATCTCCCATACGTTACAGCAATCACCATAAGTATAAGCCCATTTACCGCCTTGCCCAGCACTAGCAATATAAAGCCTGTCTGGAGCTTTACCACAAGGGCATTTTTTAATATTATCCATTCCTCATCCTCTCTTTAACTACTTCCGCAACTAAAGGCCTCAGTTTTTCACCTTCTTCATCAAACGTCATATTGCACGCTTCTCTAAATTCTTCGATATTCATCTTGAACAGCTTCTCTTTGCAGTCATCAATTATCTTGTATAGTTCTTCCATTTCTCACCTCAAAAATTGATTTAATAAACCACTAAACATATTCATCATTGTTTCATGCTGTTTATGGTCATACGAAAATAAATAATCGCTATCACAATCCGGCCGCCTAAATCTAACGTTCATTTCAACAGCGCAAATCTCCATGAGTTCGTGACAAATAAGCATAAGCAATTCATTATCATTACGGTCTTTCGTTCCTATTTCTATCGCTAAGTCTCTATAACCAAAATATCCGCCGTCATATTTATTATTCCACTTAACAGTGAAATCATAACAATTTACTTTTAGCTTTTTTATTCTTTTAATCTTCATCGTAATTCACAAAGCTGTCAAATCCAGTATATTCAGATAACGCATGAAAAGCCTTCACTAGCTTGTTATGTTCGTCTATTAGCGTTCGAAAGTTATCTCTGGTTAAATCAGGTATTGTTTCTAAATCGTACCCGCTAGGAACCTGCAAGGTATCCCTAAAATCATAATCTGTTAATTCGTTTGGCTTTTCCATTTTATTACCCTCTTAATCGTTTTCTGTTAGTTTTCGTTATTATTTAATAGTCTCGCTGCCTCACAGTTATTACAAGTACATTCACCCAGAGGGCTACATGCAAAATATGAGAATGGTCTTAGTGCGTCCTCAAGACTGGATACGCGTCCACCTAGTTCTTTATTCTCTATTTTTAATTTTAAGTTTCTTTTTTCGCAAGAGTTCACAGACACAGGATAATTTTCATTTTTCCAGTCAGTTGTGTCGTTTAACGCAGATTCTGCTCTGCTTGCTATCCATCTATCACGCCTGCTTTGTGTCCGACTAGCTTTTGCTGTCCTCATTATGTGATCAAGAGCATCACGATAAACCTCAACATCTTCTTCTGTGTATTTTGCATCACTCATTGTTGCTGCCCTCAAGAATCAAAATCTATCTTTTTATGGTCTACTTCTTCATGGTGAAGCACTTGCCCTAGGTCGCGCATATCAACGCTTTGTCCACACTTCGCACAAGCATAGAAGTTATCTAGCTCATTTTCTGGATCGCCGCCTTCTCTTTTGCCTATAATTCCTTTGCCGCCGTTTGTTATTTTGTTCATCACTTACCCCCCCCTAAAATATCCTTAATGCCTAACCCGCTGTTCTACGCTCATATTCACGCCACGCTCTTATTTTGCAAGCCTCCATCGACTCACCACTGCTACATTGTCTTGATGGGTCAAAACTTTGGGGAAAACCACTTTTATCCTGTTTTGGTTCTTCTGGCTTTGGTAATTCCCAAGGCTCATCCCAGCTTTCAGTATTCGCGCTAAAGAATGTTGCCGTCTGCATAACGTAAGGAGAGCCGATTTGAGCCATTCCTTTGCAATAATTATAGTAACGTAGCACCCCAGCCTGTAAATCGCTGTATAGCACCTTCTCCTTAAGTCTGGCTTGAAATGCTTTGTAGGCTCTAGGCTTAGGATTGCCGCCCGCCCTTTTAGGGTATATTTTCCACAATATTTCAAAGTCATTAGTATATTTCATTGTTGCCCCCTTGTTAGCAGCTCTATTATTTTTTCTTCGTTATTCATCACGCATAATCCGACAAAACTAAAAAAATGTGATCAATATCATATAAGGCCGACTCACTAAGCCTGTTTTCATCAACAGCTAACTGAGTCCATTCATTTTGAGCATAACCCAGAAAAAAATCCTCTCTTGCGTATTCTATAGATTCATCACATTTATGATTTACGCTTATAGGCCCGTACGGGGGACACCATTCTACCGTAGTGCTCTCTCCATCATAAAATATAAAGCTAGAAACAGGCTCCGCAAGCTGGTCGCTGTCTTTTTTAAAATTAAAGGAATTAGCCATAAAGCAATTATCCCTATAAAAAGAAACTATCACTTGCTTTCCTGACTTAAACTTATGTAAAAAACCAACTTTAATATCACTCATAATCTCACCCTCTCTGTTATTTCCCTAGATATTAACTCCTAAAGTCTAATAATGCAAGGTTTATTTTAATAAATCTTCTATTTCTTTCATTTCTTCTTCTGTTATAGGCTCACAAAAACTGGTCAACTCTTCATCGGTCATTGATACTAATGCTTCTGCACACTTTTTAGCTATTTCATCTAATGTTTTTTGATCCATATTTCACCTCTATTTATTATAAGCAATAGTTATCATTTAGACCGTATGTGATGTATTTAAAACAACCACAATAAATCTATTACCCAACCTTTACCCATATTCTTATCTATCACTCAACAATTTAACCGGCTTGTGATCGCCAGAGGTATTGCTCAAACCTTAAACATCACATAAACGAGTGTTTTACAGTCACGCCGGCCTAAAGCGTGGAATATGGTTTTCTGCGTATTATCGGAACCGTTGTTTACCCGTACCGATCTAGATATAAAATGAGAGGGCGTAAAAAAGATAAGGTGGTAAAAACTATTGATATTGATAGAAAGTATATGGTATAGTCTTCCCATCTAGTGTCCCTCTCAAAGAACGACTAGATAACCCATGCTAGCCCAAATCGCTATCAAAAGCAACTAGCAGCCGTATCCCCTCGGTCAATAGGGGAAAATTATCACCCCCACTCTTTGCCGGCCTTGTGCCGGTATTTTTTTCTGTTATAATACAAAACATGAAAACTACTTTTAAACTGCATCAGCAATATCAGCCGAAACTCTCGGAGAATACCGCTGTGTAATTTTTAAATAGAATTTAATTTTAAAAACCGTCATAGCGAAAGTTCTGGCGGTTTTTTTTTCGATTAAAAAAGGTTGATTAGACACGTATGGATCGTGTGCGGACTGTAAATCCGTTCCGAAAGGCATTTTAGGTTCGATTCCTTTATCAGCCACCAAATACAGGATATAGCTCAGTTTGGTAGAGTCCTCGCCTTGGAAGCGAGTTGCGTAGGTTCAAATCCTACTATCCTGACCAATTTAAGCAGGAGTGGTGTAATTGGTAGCCACGATGGATTTAGAATCCATTGCCGCAAGGCGTGAGAGTTCGAGTCTCTCCTCCTGTACCAAGCAAATAGGCTATGCCTCAATGGTTGTGGGTGACGATGGGTGATATAGGAACCCTCACAATTTTATGGTGTTGTTAGTGTAGTGGTCGCATATCTGACTGTGAATCAGATGGACAGGGTTCGATTCCCGACTTCACCCCAACTTATTCTCGGGTCGTCTAACGGTAGGACACGGCACTTTGAATGCTGGAATGTAGGTTCGATCCCTACCCTGAGATCCATTTTTGTGATAAAGTAATAATATGAATATAAAACCAACAGAAAAAGAAATTAAACAGGCGATAAAAGATAATC
>Ga0316205_10001035_pt1 | contig 39401 bp, 39 predicted proteins | sample 3monthpyrite_MG_FD_204941 | JGI IMG/M metagenome (GOLD analysis project Ga0316205, IMG submission 204941) | Microbial mat bacterial communities from mineral coupon in-situ incubated in ocean water Damariscotta River, Maine, United States -... | ecosystem: Environmental > Aquatic > Marine >...
AGAGTGACACCGTTTGCGCGCGCCCGGGTTCACCCCGGCGCGCGCCCGATTCGCGGGGCGCGAATTGTGGCATTGTCTCCAAAACGGTCAACAGTGGCCGGGTCCGCCCCGGCTTGTTTCCCGATTTCCGTCAAATTTGGCCACAATTAGGCAGAAATTTGTTCCAAACCGGTGCCGTGGGTAATGTCATCCCAAGTCAAGACCTGGAGACACCCGATGACCGGTATCCCGAAAACAGCCGCCACCTCGTCGCTCGTGCCGGCGCCGGTCCGGGAAAACAGGCACCGCCGCGCCTGAGCGCGGCAACAGTTCACGCGCGTCCTCTCAACGCGCTCTGTCCCCTCCAAAACGGACAGGAAAGGCCCGCACCCTCATGCGGGTCTTTTCACGTCTGAAAGGTAGCGCATCCCGGACAGCAGATGCCCCGACGCAACGCCGGCGTCAGCGCACCCCGGACCCGCAAGTGCCGCGCGCCGCCCCCGGAGCCAGCCACGCCAGCCCGCGACAGCCGGTTTCGATTTCGGTCAGCCGGCACTCGACCGAGGCAGGCCCCTGAAAGGTCAGCACAATCGCCACCGACTCGGCGGCAAAGAGCGCTCCAGGCCACAAGGCCCGAACCGGCATGACACATGAGGTCCGTGTCGTCACACCCGAGGGCGTAAGGGGCAATTCAGGTCCATTCATGACGCCTTCGCGGTGCGCGTGTGGACGCCTACACCCACGCCCGCTCGGCCTTTTGCGCCTGCCACAGCGCGACATAGCGCCCGTCACGCGCCAGAAGCGCGTCATGGGTCCCCTCCTCGACGATCTCGCCCGCCTCCAGCACAATGATCCGGTCGGCATCCGCCACGGTGGACAGCCGGTGCGCAATGGTGATCACGGTGCGCCCCTCCGCCGCGCGTTCGAGCGCCGACTGAATGCCCCGCTCGGTCTCGCTGTCCAGGGCACTCGTCGCCTCGTCCAGAATAAGGATCGGCGGGTTTTTCAGCAATGTCCGCGCGATCCCCACCCGCTGCTTCTCGCCGCCCGAGAGCTTCAGCCCCCGTTCGCCCACCTGTGTGTCGTATCCCTGCGGAAGACCCGCGACAAAGTCGTGGATCTGTGCGGCGCGCGCCGCCGCCTCGATTTCGGATTGCGAGGCCCCGTCGCGGCCATAGGCGATGTTGTAGCGGATCGTGTCATTGAACAGCACCGTGTCCTGCGGCACCACGCCGATGACCCTGTGCAGGCTTTCCTGCGTGACCTCGCGCACATCCTGCCCGTCGATGCGGATCGCCCCACCCTGCACGTCATAGAACCGGAACAGAAGGCGCCCGATGGTGGACTTGCCCGACCCCGACGGCCCCACCACGGCCACGGTCTGGCCTGCGGGCACATCGAAACTGACGCCCTTCAGGATGGGCCGTTCGGCGTCGTATCCGAACCGCAAATCCTCAAAGCTCAGCGCCCCGCCATTCACCCGGATCGGCCGGGCACCGGGCCGGTCGCTCACATCCCGCGCCTGGTCGAGCAGCCCGAACATCTCGCCCATATCCACCAGCGACTGGCGGATTTCGCGATAGACCGTGCCGAGGAAATTCAGCGGCAGGGTGATCTGGATCATATAGGCGTTTACCATCACGAAATCGCCCACCGTCAGCGTGCCGTCCTGCACCCCCATGGCGGCCATGACCATCACGATCACCAGCCCGCCGGTCAGCAGGAACGACTGCCCAACATTGAGAAAGGCCAGCGTGTAGGAGGTCTTGAGCGCGGCCTGCTCATAGCTCGCCATCGCCGCGTCGTAACGGCCCGCCTCGCGCGCCTCGGCGTTGAAATACTTGACGGTTTCAAAGTTGAGCAGGCTGTCGACGGCCTTCTGGTTGGCATCGGTGTCCTGCTTGTTCATCTCTCGGCGCAGCTTCACCCGCCACTCGGTCACCACGAAGGTAAAGACCGTGTAGATCGCAACAACCCCCAAAAGGACCACCAGGTACCAGATGTCGAACACGGCCCAGAGCACGCCCGAGATCATCAGAAGCTCGAGGATCAGCGGCCCGATGGAAAAAAGCAGGAAGCGCAGCAGGAAATCCACACTCTTCACACCGCGCTCGATGATCCGGGACAGGCCGCCAGTCTTGCGGGTGATGTGATAGCGCATCGACATGGCATGGATATGGATGAAGGTCTCAAGCGCCAGCTTGCGCAGGGCCCTCTGCCCGACCCGGGCAAAGATCGCATCGCGCAGTTGCTGGAACGCCACCGACATCAACCGCGCCACCCCATAGGCAATCGTCAGCCCGATCGCGCCCAGCGCGAGAAAGATCGCGGGCCCCTCGCCGCCATTCCCGGCCAGCGCATCCACCGCCGCCTTGTAGAAAAACGGTGTGCCCACGGCCACCACCTTGGCCAGCACCAGCACCAAGAGCGCCAGAACGACGCGCAGCCGGATGCCGGTCTCGCCCTCAGGCCATAGATAGGGGATCACACGGCGGATGATGCTCAGCCCGCCCGCGGGCGCTTCGTCGGTGAAATGGGTGATGCGTCGGGACATTGCGCGCCTTGCCGGGTGATCGCTCAGCACCGCATACCGCGCCTCAGCCCGGATGGCCAGAGGCGCGCGCGGCACCGCCGCCACCCGATTTCTTCAAAAGAAATCGGACCGGAATCTTTTCAGGATTTCGCGCTCTTCGGCTACTCCGGCACCGTAAAGACCTGTCCCGGAAAGATCAGATCCGGGTCGCGGATCCGGTCGCGATTGGCCTCGAAGACGCGCACATACAGGATGCCTTCGCCATAGGCCTCGCGCGAGATCGCCCAGAGCGTCGAGCCCGCCTGAACCGTGACCGCCCGGATGCGCGGGGCTTCCGTCTCGGCCTCGACCCGGGCCAGCACCGCCTCGTCCTCGCGCTTGAAGGGCGTCTCGACACGGCCGGTGACAGTGCCATCGGCGGCCACCTCGTCGATGCGCAGCGTGTAGACGCCGGTATCCACCTGCGGCAGATCGGTGCGCCAGCGGCCATCCTCGGCGATCCGGCTGGTGGTGATCGGCCGGTTGTCCAGATAGACCCGCACGAACCCGTCCCCCGCTGCACGGCCCGCCAGACCCACATCGCCCGCATTGTTATAGGTGATCGCATCCAGCGCCACCTGGCTCATCACTTGCGGAGCCTGCGCCACCTGGAGCACCTCGATGCCATCCTCGCCCGCCAGAAGCACGGTCTGGCCCTGCGGTTCGGCCGCCGCCTCCGTGATGCCCTCGGCGGTGGCTTCGGAGGCGTCTCCTGAAGTGCCCTCGGCGGTCGCTTCGGAGGCTGCCTCGGTGGTCTCCGTGGCCTCGGCCACCACATCCGTCGCCGTGCCCGGCGCAGGCGTCGGCGCGATGATCACCTCATCCACCGAAGCGATCTCGGTGCCTGCCGCATCCGCCATGGCCAGCGACAGGATACGCGGCGCCGTGCTGGCCTCCAGCGTCAGGAACTCGGCGAACTGGCCGCTGCCATCCAGCTGCGCCTCCGCCGCCCGGACACCATCGATCAGGATATGCGTCTGCCAGCCCACCGTGCTCTTGCCCGCGATCAGCATCGTGCCGTCGGGCTCCAGACGAAAGACGCTGATCTCGGGCGGGGCGGGCACGGCGGCAGGCTCAGGCACGGAGTCAGGCGCGGAGTCAGGCACGGAGTCAGGCGCGACCTCGGCTGCGGCCTCCTCGCCGGGGTCTGCGGCAGGCTCCGGCGCGGCGGCCTCGGCGTCCGCCTCCGGCAACATCGCCACCGCCTGAGGCTCCTGCGGTATCGCCGCATCAGGCGCCCCGCGCGAGCCCAGAATGCCCGAGCTGTACAGCCCCGAGGCCAGGAGCCCGACGAGAACGATACCGCCCGCCACGATGCCCCCCGGCCCCCCTGCAAAGGATTCGTCCTTGCTCATATCGACCCTTCCACCGTGCCCGCGTTCTCCGCGTTTGTGTTGCCGGTGTATAGCAACGCGGCTATGACCGGTCAAAACAACCCTGCGCGAAAGGTCTCGCCTGTGGCCAAACGATCCGTCTGTGTCTTCTGCGGTTCCCGTCCGGGGCGCGACCCGGCCCATGCCGCGGCGGCCACCGATCTGGGCCGGGCGCTGGCGGCACAGGGCTGGCGGCTGGTCTATGGCGCAGGCGATGTGGGGCTGATGGGGCTGGTGGCCCGTGCCACACAAGAGGCGGGCGGCGACACGTTCGGCGTCATCCCCCGACACCTGCTGGATCTCGAAGTGGGCAAGACCGATCTCACCCGCCTTGTCGTCACCGAAACGATGCACGAGCGCAAGAAGGTGATGTTCACCAACTCCGACGCCATCGTCGTCCTGCCCGGCGGCGCGGGCTCGCTCGATGAATTCCTCGAAGTGCTGACCTGGGCCCAGATCGGTCTGCACGCCAAACCCATCTATCTGCTCAACGCCAACGGCTACTGGGCCCCGCTGATCGCACTTCTGGATCACGTGATCGCCGAAGGCTTTGCCGACACCTCCCTGCGCGATCACTTCGAGGTGGTACCGGACGTGGCCGCGCTGACCGGGGCCCTGAACACATGCTTTTCCGGGCGTCACGGTCCCGTGGAATAGATCGCCCGCACCTGCGGCCTCGGTCCCGAGGGTACAAGACGACAGGGCATGAACGGCAGGCCGTGAACGACAGAGGCCGGGAGACACGCTCCCGGCCCCAGGATCACTTTGGCCGTGACAGGCTCAGCCCATGCGGCTCGCCACGTTCTCCCAGTTCACCAGGTTGTCGAGGAAGTTGCTCAGATAAGCCGGCCGCTTGTTGCGGAAATCGATGTAGTAGGAATGCTCCCACACGTCGCAGCCCAGAAGGGCGGTCTGACCAGAGCAGAGCGGGTTCACGCCGTTCTCGGTCTTGGTCACCGCGAGGCCGCCATCGGCAGTCTGCACCAGCCAGCACCAGCCCGAGCCGAACTGACCCGCGCCCGCCGCGCTGAACTGCGACTTGAACTCGTCCACCGACCCAAAGCTCCCGGTGATCGCCTTTTCCAGCGCGCCGGGCATCTTGCTGTCGCCCGGGCCCATCATCTCCCAGAACTGGTTGTGGTTCCACAGCTGGCTGATGTTGTTGAAGATGCCCGACTGCGCCACCGCCTTTGCGTCATAGGTGCCGGTGATGATGTCCTCCATCGAGGCGTTTTCCCACTTGGTCCCGGCAATCAGCTTGTTGCCGTTGTCCACATAGGCCTTGTGGTGCAGGTCGTGATGATACTCCAGCGTCTCGGCGGACATGCCCTTGGACGCCAGCGCATCATGCGCATAGGGAAGGTCAGGAAGGTCGAATGCCATGGTGGCCCCCTTTGGTGGTGGTTGAAAATCCTCGTCATTGATTGAGTGTTCGCCCGCCCAAGGTCAAGGGTCCGCACCGGAAAACTTGGGGCCGACCCCGCACAGCACCTGTTTCAGGCGGCACATCAAAGCCACGCACCGACGGTGCCGTTTCACGCCCTCTCCGGTTTTCGTGGACAAGGAATCCCACGCAATGTATTGATAAAGAAAAAAGAAAAATCTGAGGCAACGGTTCTAAGGCAGGAGCAGACATGCTGGACAATCTGGCCGACCTTGCGTCGCGGTTCGCGGCCGAGGATGGCGTGGTCACCCGCACCGAGCATCTTTCGGCGGTCTACGGCCTGGACCCGGCCGAGGCGATGGCACAGCAATTCCTGCTCACCCGCGATGCCGCGGCGCTGCCCGAGGCGCTGACCCGGGCCAGGCTGGGCGACTGGTATCTCGGTCACGGGGCGGATTTGCCGCTGGCCCGCACAAGCCTCAAATCCGGTGGCCAGGTGGCGGTTCTGGGCCTTGCCGTGGACCGCGAGGGGCATGTGATCGACACTTCGCGGCTCAGGCGGCTGGCCAAGGATCATGGCGATCCGCAAGGCCTCATGGACTATCTCAACGACAGCGCGGGGCGCTATGTGCTGATCGCGCACACGCCCGCCTTCGATCGCGTCTATCCCGACAGCATCGGCTCGCTCGGCGTGGTCTTCGACCCCGAAACCACGCGCGCCGGGTCCACCGTGAACCTCGTGCTGACCCGCGACACGGACTGGAACCGCGCCTATCCCCTGACCGGCAACGCGCTGGTGGGACCGGACCGGTTTTCCTTCGGCCATACCGAGGACCGCGCCGTGCGCCGCCTCATGCCCAACCACTATCTCGACCTGCGCGACTTCACCCAGACCCGCCACTGGCCGGGTCCGGACACGATGCATGAGCCATCGGAGACCGACGAGGCGCAGGTGATCCGCCAGATCGTGCAGCGGCTCGAAGCCGTGATTTCCGCCATCGCCGCGCACGCGCCCGGGCAGGTCCACCTGCCCATGTCCGGCGGGCTCGACAGCCGCGTGCTGCTGGCCTGCGCGCGCCCCGCGCTTGAGCATATCCACCTCTTTTCCCATGCCGAGAACTCGATGAGTCGCAAGGATGTTCGCATCGCCGCCAAGCTGGCCGAACGGCTGGGTCGCCCCTTCCGGGGCATCGACCCCATCCGCGAACCCGAACACGCGATCACCGACCCCGCCCGGCTCGAATTGCTCAATCGCAAGCACAGGATCATCACCGGCATGATGAGCCACCCCGCCCGCATCCAGCACGAGGTGCTGCTGGCGCATGACCCGGGCGGCATCTTCCTGCGCGGCAACGGGTCGGATTTCCTCAAGGCCGTGCTCTGGCGGCGCGGCGTGCAGGAATATGTCAAGAACCGCCCGCATGACCCCCTGACCGGCATCCGCATGATGATGCTCTCGGACAAATCCATCGTTCACAATCCGCGCATCCAGCAGGAGTACACCGCCTGGTACGACACGCTCGAAGGCCTTGCGCGCGACCGGGTCTATGACCTGATGTTCGCCGAGCATTTCCTCAGCCACAGCTTCGGCAACCTGCTCTACGGGTTCACCCATAATTTCTATGTCTGCCCGTTCAACGACCGCCGGCTGCTGGCCTGGGCCACGTCCCTGCCTCCCGACCGGCGCGCGGCGCTGCACTACAACCTGGCCATCGTCGAATGGCGCACGCCCGAGCTTTCGGACATGCACTACACCCGTCGCGCGGTGAACCTGCATCTGCAGGCCCTGCGCGCACAGCAGACACCCGTACTCAAGGTCGCCTGAGCGCCTTTCGCGACGGAAACCGCCCTTGCCTGCGTTGAACCCTCATCAACGACGCAGGAAAGGACAGACCCATGTATATCAGGATCATCACCGCCACGGCCCTCGCCCTCACCCTGGCCGCAGCGGCAGGCCAGGCCGCCGAAGGCAGCCGCTGGGACCGCATCGAAGACCGCATTGATCGCCGCGAAAGCATCCGGGACGAGCGTGTGGACCATGGTCGCCGGGACGTGATCGAAGACCGCATCGACCGCCGCGAAAGCCGCCGCGACCGCGCCGGTCTGCCGACCTCGCGCGCGGTCAACCGCTGGGAACGCCACAGCTGGAAACGCCGCTGGGGCGGGTAAGCATCCGCCACCGCGCCCGACAGGGGCCGGTTATCGACCGCCCCCGTTTCTATTGCCGAATGTTTCCCGGGGGTCCGGGGGCTGCCCCCCCGTCCGGCCTCAGTCGTGGAACCCGACCTCGCCGCCCGGGCCAGCCGCGTCCCTGAGCAGGTTGAACGCATAGTCCGCGACCGAACGAAAGCACACGATCCGTACGGCTCCGGCATCGGGCATCCAGAAGGCCGCGGGCACCTGCGCCAGGCGCGAGCGCCGGAAATCACCGGGGCCAAACGCGCCCTCGGCCATGTCCACCGGCACCAGCTTGGCCATCACATCGCGCACCGGCCCGCCGCTCAGGTCAAACACGGCCCGCGCATCCGACACGTTCACGGCCAGGAAATGCGCGCCCTTCAGCGCCGTCTCCAGCCTGGCCAGCGCCTCCACAACGTCCTCATAAGCCACCATGATCAACAACTCGTCGGGCGACATCCAGGCCACCGCCGTCCCGTCCGCCTCCGCGATCCTGCGTTGCTCGGGCACATCCACGCCCGCGACCGACTTCACGGCCTTCTTCACCCTGGCCGAGCCGAGATCCCCGCGCAGGGTGATCATCCCGCACAGACCGGCCTCTTCGACCCGGCACAGCCCGTCAAAGGCGGCCCCCGGCAATGCGCTGACGGCGGTACTGACTGCTTCAGACATTCTGCTTCTCCCCGTCCTTGTCAAAGAAGATCGGATCCACCACCCGGGCCGGCACCACGGTGCCGTCCACCTTCGGGAAGTCGATCACCTCGCCCATCCGGTCGGGGCCATGCAGCAGCAGACCCATGGCAATGCCGCGGTCCAGCGTCGGCGAATAATAGGTCGACGTGACGCGACCCTGCACGTTGCGCTGACCGTTGTCATTGGTGCCATCCGCGACAGCATAGGCCCCCTCGGGCAGCACCGAACCGTCCAGCGTCTCCAGCCCCACCAGCTTCCAGCGCGCCGGATCGGCCATGTGGCTGCGCTCCTGCGCGCGCTTGCCCAGATAGTCTTCTTTCTTCTTCGAGATCGCCCACTGCATGTTCAGGTCCTGCGGAATGACCGTGCCATCCGTCTCGTCCCCGATCATGATGAACCCCTTCTCGGCCCGCATCACATGCAACCCTTCGGTGCCGTATGGCATGACGTCATGCTTCGCCCCCACGGCCAGCAGCGCATCCCAGAGCGCGCGGCCCTGAGAGGCCGGCACGGCGATCTCGTAGCTCAGCTCGCCCGAGAACGAAATCCGGTAGGCCCGCGCCGCGATCCCGGCAAGCGTGATGTCGGCCCAGCCCATGAAGGGCAGCGCCTCGGCACCCAGGTCGTCGCCGCTCAGCTCCGTCAGAACCTCGCGCGCCTTGGGACCGACCACCGCCACCTGCGCATATTGCTCGGTCACGTTGGCGGTATAGACCTTCCAGTCCCACCACTCGCATTGCAGCCAGTCTTCCATGTGACCATGGATGCTCTCGGCCCCGCCGGTGGTGGTGTGGCACAGGAACGTCTGCTCATCGAGCCGCGCGACCACGCCATCGTCGATCAGGAACCCGTTCTCCGAACACATCAGCCCATAGCGGCACTTGCCCGGTTTCAGCGTGCTCATCATGTTGGTGTAGAGCATGTCGAGGAATTTCCCCGCGTCCGGCCCCTTCACGATGATCTTGCCCAGCGTCGAGGCATCCAGCAGCCCCAGCGCGCCGCGCGTCTGGTTGATCTCGCGCGTCACCGATGCCGCGTGATTCTCGGCCCCCCGCGTATAGCAATATGGCCGCCGCCACGCGCCCACCGGCTCAAAGAACGCGCCGTTTTCTTCATGCCAGGCATGGATCGGCGTCCTGCGGATCGGCTGGAAAATCTCGCCGCGCGCCTCACCCGCGATCGAACTCAGGGAGATCGGCGTATAGGGCGGACGGAACGTGGTGGTTCCGGTCTGCGGAATGGGTTGGTTCAGAGCGTCCGAAAGGATCGCCAGCCCGTTGATATTGCTCAACTTCCCCTGATCCGTCGCCATGCCCAACGTGGTATAGCGCTTGGCGTGCTCGACGCTCTCGAACCCTTCGCGGGCCGCAAGCTGCACGTCGCTGACCTTCACGTCGTTCTGATAATCCAGCCACGCCTTCATGCGCTTCTTGATGCCCGCGCCCTGCGGCATCAGCCAGACGGGCGACAAAGGCGCCTCCGCCTCGGCCTCGCCCACCGGCGCCTTGGCCTTCCCGGGTTTGAAGCCCGCGCGCCCGGCGGCCAGCTTTCCGGCCGCATCCGCATCGCTCAACACGGCTCCAAGACCCAGCTCGCCACTGGCCGCCCCGGCGGGCACCACGAACGGCTCGCCCGACGCTCCCATCGGTGCTTTATCCACATTTGGCCGGAAACAGGACTGCGCCTCGTCCCAGGTCAGCTTGCCGCCGCAATGGGACCACAGATGCACCACCGGCGACCAGCCGCCCGACATGGCGACCGCATCGCATCCGATCTCTTCCAGCGCGGCCCCTTCGCCCGCCTGCGAACATATCTCGACGCCGGTGACGCGCTTGCCGCCTTTGACGCTGGCAATGCCATGTCCCATCATGATCCGGATGCCCAAGGCCCTGGCCTCGGCCATCAGCGCGCTATCCTCGGGCAGGACCCGCGCATCCAGGATCACAGGCACGTCCAGCCCTTGTTTCCTGAGGCAAATCGCCGTGCGATAGGCATCGTCATTATTGGTGGCGACCACCGTGCGGTCCCCGGCAGAGACGCCGTAATCCACCACATAATCCCGGATGGCGCTGGCCAGCATCACGCCTGGAATGTCGTTGCCGGCAAAGCTCAGCGGCCGCTCGATGGCCCCCGTCGCGGTGACGGTCTGCGCCGCGCGAATGCGCCACAACCGGTGCCGCGGTCCCGCGGCTTGGGGTTGGTGATCGTTGACGCGCTCATACCCCAGAACATAGCCGTGGTCATAGACGCCCGCGCCCATCATCCGGGTGCGCATCGTCACGTTGTCCATTGTTTCCAGCTCGGAAACAATATCCTCCACGAACTTATCCACAGGCTCGCCGTTCACCGTGCCGCCATCGACAGGCGCGCGACCACCCCAATGGGCGGTCTGCTCCATGATCAGCACCTTGGCCCCGGCTTTTCCGGCGGCCCGTGCGGCCTGGAGCCCGGCGACGCCGCCGCCGATCACCAGCACATCGACGAAAGCATAGAAATGCTCATAGCGATCCGGATCGCCCGCCCGCGTCGCACGGCCCAGACCGGCCGAGCGGCGGATGAACGGCTCGTAGACATGCTTCCAGAAGGGGCGCGGATGCATGAACATCTTGTAATAGAACCCCGCGGGCAGGAAACGGCCCAGCCGGGAGTTGATCGCGCCCACGTCGAATTCGAGGCTGGGGAAGTGGTTCTGCGAGGCACAGGTCAGCCCGTCGAAAAGCTCGGTCGTGGTGGCCCGCTGGTTCGGCTCGAACCGCACGCCCTCGCCCAGACCCACGAGGGCGTTGGGCTCTTCGGCTCCACTCGCCACGATGCCGCGCGGACGGTGGTACTTGAACGACCGCCCCACCAGCATCTGGTCATTGGCCAACAGCGCGGACGCGATCGTGTCGCCCGCATAGCCGGTCAGCCGTTTGCCGTTGAAGGAAAACTCCACCTGGCGCGACGTATCCAGACGCCGGCCCCCGTTTGCGAGACGCGTGCTCATGAGAACTCTCTCCAGCTCCAGCCCGGCACTCGTGCCGTGATCTTGTCCTTGATCTGCTGCGGCGGCTCAAAAGTCTGTGCCGCATAGGTGCCATAGACCTCCATGGTCACCGTGTCGCGCGCCGCCAGGAACCACTTGCCACAGCCATTGGCATGTCGCCAGCGTTCCAGATGCACCCCCTTGGGGTTCTCCTTCATGAAGAGATAGTCGTGGAAATCATCCTCCGACGATCCGGGGCCGAAACGCTTGAGATGCGCCTCGCCGCCCGCGGCGAACTCCGTCTCTTCCCCTGCCACACCGCAGCAGGGACACTCCAGGATCAGCATGATGCGCACTCCTTGGTGATCGGGCGCGGAAAATCGCAATTTTCCGGTCCGCTTTTTTGCAAAAAAGCGATTGCGCCGGGGTGAACCCGGGCGCCGGACACACCCGGGGCGGGCACCGGATGGCACCCGCCCCGGGCGGTCGCAAAATTGATTGCGTTATTCGACGATAGTGACCGTGCCACCGGCAGCGGCCGGATCGACCGGCTCTTCAGGTGCCACGATGACAGGCTCCGCGCCCGCCCCGCCCGGATGGTCGGGTGCGGTCGTGCCGCCGCCCAGACTGCCGATGAGCACCACGAGCCCCAGGACCGCGATGGCCCCCAGGACCCACAAGAGAGACGATCCGCTGGCCCCGGCGTCGAACCGGCTTTGCGGGAAGTCGCGGCTGTGCCGCGTATGGTCATAGTCAGACATGACGTGCCCTCCTTTCTGGATGTCCAGAAGGATGGGCTCATACCCTGCCCCAGAGAAAGATCAGCGGAATTCCCCGGCCAAAACCGGCTGGAGCCCGCGAATCGGCACCCGCGTCCAAAGCGGTTTTCCGCCCGGCGGAAATCTGCGCAATACCGTCGTCCACGAGGCAGACATGAGAATACTTCGGCAACCGTGCTCATGCCAGAACCTCCCGCGCCTTGGCGTATTTGAGCTCCAGCCGGGTCCGCGCTTCCGGTGTCAGCCGCGCCATGCGCTCAGCGTCCGAATTCTCAGCCAGGTCCGCGCGCTTGACCTCCAAGGCCAGCGCGTTTTCAGCCACCCGCGCCAGATAGGACTCATAGCCTTCGCCGTCCCGCTTTGTTATCGCATCCACCGCGGCAACAATCTGAGCATCGAAGTCCCGTGCAAGATCGTCCAGTGTCACATCAGTGTCCTCGACCACATCATGCAACAGGGCCACGACCTGAGCCGCGCGATCCTTTAAACGGCGGGCCACCCGCACAGGATGCGCAATATAGGCCTCACCAGCCTTGTCACGCTGGCCTGCATGGGCTGCAAAGGCAATTTCAAACGCCCGACCGAGAGAAGGTTGCTGCGCCATCAATGCGCCACCCCGGCCGCGACGCTCTCGTCGATGAACCGGCCTTCGCGGAACCGCTCCAGCCCGAAGGCCTCCGTCAGCGGCGAGTGCCCCGTCGCCATCAGTTCGGCAAAGCCCCAGCCCGAGCCCGGGATCGCCTTGAACCCGCCGGTGCCCCACCCGCTGTTGATGAAAACGCCCTCGACTGGCGTTTTGCTGAGGATCGGCGACCGGTCACCGGTCACGTCAACGATCCCGCCCCATTGCCGCAGCATCTTGAGGCGCGCGACCATCGGGAAAGTCTCGATCAGGGCCCGCACGGTCTCCTCGGCATGGTGGAAGGAGCCGCGCTGCGTGAAGGCGTTATGCCCGTCCGTACCGCCGCCGATGACCATCTCGCCCTTGTCCGACTGGCTCATGTAGCCATGCACGGTGTTGGCCATGACCACGCAATCCATGCAGGGCTTGATCGGCTCGGAGACCAGCGCCTGAAGCGGCACGCTCTCGATGGGCAGACGGAACCCCGCCATCCCGGCCACGTCGCCCGAATGACCCGCCACCACGATGCCCAGCTTGTCACAGTCGATCTCGCCCCTGGAGGTCGAGACGCCGACGACCTTGCCGGCCTCGCGGCGAATATCCGTGACCTCGCATTTCTGGATCACATCCATGCCCATGTCGCTGCACGCCCGCGCATAGCCCCAGGCCACCGCGTCATGGCGCGCCGTGCCGCCACGCGCCTGCCACAGACCGCCCAGCACCGGATAGCGCGGCCCGTCGAGATTGATGATCGGCACGATCTCCTTGACGCGGGCCGGGCTGATGAACTCGGTCTTGACCCCCTGCAACGCATTGGCATGGGCGGTGCGCTTGTAGCCACGCACCTCGTGTTCGGTCTGGGCCAGCATGATCACGCCGCGCGGGCTGAACATGACGTTGTAATTCAGGTCCTGCGACATCGTCTCATAGAGCGAGCGCGCCTTCTCGTAGATCGCCGCCGACGGGTCCTGGAGATAGTTCGAGCGGATGATGGTGGTGTTGCGCCCGGTATTGCCGCCCCCCAGCCAGCCCTTTTCCAGGATCGCCACATTGGTGATTCCATGGTTCTTGCCCAGGTAATATGCGGTGGCCAGACCATGCCCGCCCGCGCCGATGATGATCACGTCGTATTTCTTCTTCGGCTCCGGTGCGCGCCAGGCCCGCTCCCATCCCATGTGATAGCTCATGGCTTCGCGGGCGATGGCAAAGGCGGAATAACGTTTCATGTCTCTGATCCGGTGGCTGTGACAGAAAGGCGCAAGAGATTCGCAAGGGCAGCGCGCATGGCATGTTGTGCGCCAGCCAGGCCGATTTCCACACCATCAGTGCGGCGCAGAAAGCCTGGTTTGCGACATGAGACACCTAATTGCCGCTGGCAGAGCGGCTCCTGCCGGCTCATGCACCGGCGTCCGGCCCAGACGGCCCCTTTTTTCCCACGCCCCGCGCGGCTACATGAAGGTAAGCACAAAAGGGACGCGGATGCACTTTTTCCTTTTCACCTCGGCGCTGACCCTCGCGTTTGCGCCACGGACGGGACGGCGCGGGTGATATTCGATCAGATCACCGATTTTGCAGGCGCTCTGCCCGAGGCGGGCGCGCTGATGGGGCTGGATCTGGGCACCAGGACGATCGGGGTCGCGGTGTCGGACGGGCTGCGCGGCGTGGCCACCCCGCTCGAGACGGTGAAGCGGCGCAAGTTCAGCCTCGACGCGGACCGATTGCTGGAGATTATGACGGCGCGCGGCATCACGGGGATCGTGCTGGGTCTGCCGCGCAACATGGACGGCTCGGAAGGGCCGCGCTGCCAGTCGACCCGGGCCTTCGCCCGCAATCTCGAGGGGCTGACGCCGCTGCCGATCACGTTTTGGGACGAGCGGCTCTCGACGGTTGCGGCAGAAAGGGCACTGCTGGAGGCGGATACGACCCGAAAACGTCGCGCGGAGGTGATCGATCACGTCGCGGCAGGGTATATCCTGCAAGGAGCGCTCGACCGGTTGCGCCATCTGAGGAGTGTCACATGACGTCCGACCCCGTCTGGAGCCGCGACGAGATACAGTCGCCCTGCGTGCGCATCTGCGTTGTGCATCCCGAGGCGCGTATCTGCACGGGCTGCCTGCGCACGCTGGACGAGATCCGCGACTGGTCCCGGATGAGTCCCGAGGCGCGCGCAGAGATCATGCAGGCGCTGCCCGACCGCGCGCCCATGCTGCGCAAACGCCGGGGCGGCCGCGCCGCCCGCATGGCGCGCGGCGGCTGAAGGACGGGCCCAGCCTTCGCTTCGCCAGACCGGGATCGCCTGCAGCGGGTGGGCCCGCTGACCGGCGTCCGGCAACCTGGCATTGCGCTCCGGTCCATGCCCTGGCTGCGCCAGAACCTGGTCGCCTGCGGCGGGCGGGGGGCGCGCGCTTTGCGCGCGCCGACGCTATCCGGCACCCCTGCGCGCCGCTCCGCAGCCGCAGTCCTGCGGGCAGGATCGCGCAGAAAATTCACGGGCTTTTCTGGGCCGCCGCGACGCACACAGCGCGGCGCAACCCCTCGGGCGGGTCGCCCGGACCACCCGGCGAAGCGCACCTGCCCCATGGGCGGCTATCTCGCGATGCCATTCCCACCAATCCAGGCACTCGCGCCCACAGGCTCCACGGCATCACGACCCCTGCCAGTAAATTCACCGAATTTTCTGGCCCGCCGCGACGGGCACAGCGCGGCGCAACCCGTCGAACAGCGGTCACGCGCACCACATGGTGTGCCGCACAGAAATGTTCCGCGCGCCGTTATCGTCCTTCGTATGGCCCGGATTGACATCGGGGAGACGCCCAACCCGTATCCCGCCACCGCGTCGTTTCAAACGGGCGTCCTGAGCAAAACAGTCCGGCAAAACCGGACCACGCCCGACACCGCCCTATAACGCAACCCGCCGCTCGCACATCCTTCGCGCTGTCGTGCCTTGGGCCGTCCCGTCAAAACCGCGGGGCCGTCTCTTCCCGGAGCATGGCACCTGGCGGCCCGGATTGCCTCGCCGTCACCCCACACCGTACGGTGCCGCTGCAAATGTTAACCCTCTGGCAAGGATCAGCCACCGTGCGTTGCGTTCATTGTGCGCGATCTTAACCAGATACCGACGCAATGCAGACGCGATACCGACCCGGGGTTTGGCCTGTTAACCAAGGCCGCCGGAGCCGAGTCGCGCAACATCCGCCGACGACCGCGCGGACCCCCTCCGAACGCAGATCCAGGCACGGTGCCCGCAGCCCCGCTCAGGGCGCGGTCAGCCAGGCCTCTTCCTCACCCACGAACTCCGGTCGAAAATAGGCGATCATGCGCCCCTCGGGCGGGGCCTCGGCCCCCTCGCGCCACGGGGCCACTCCGTGCAGCGCCAGCCGGTGCACCGCATAAGCCTCGCCCGGCGCGGCGCTCACCTCTATCCTGCGGCAGGTCTCGAAAACCACCCTTCGCGTGGCGGTATAAACCTCGGTCAGGTCCACCTCCGCCCAGTTGTCCGGCGCCACGCCGTCCAGCGCCTCGGCAAAGGCCGCGCGCATGATCTCGTGGCTGCCCTCCCAGACGACCAGCGGGCTGGCCTCCGGCGTGGCCCGGTTGAGCGGCAGCCCCAGGATATAGGCATGGCGCTCCTTGAGCATCCGCCGCCGGTCCGCCCCCACCGCCAAAAGCCCGTCCACATGGGCCGCATCCCGCCTCTGGCGATAGCGGAATCCCGCCTCGTTCTCACCCGCGCGGGGCCGTGGATAGCCGGGATAGATCACCGACACCTGCCCCCTGTGCAGCGGCAACTCCCCGTAAAGACGGCGCATTTCGCCATAGCCGATGCCGGTCACCGGCCCGGCTCCGAAATTCCCCGTGGCATCGTTGGGCAACGTATCGACACCCACGAACCAGGTGCCTTCGCATTGCAACCACTGCGCCTGCTCGGCGGGGTCCTGCACCCGCTCCACGGCCACGCGATGCGCGGCACGGGCCCACTCCCGCAGCGCCGGGTCAGGCGCGAAATGCACCCAGCCGCGCTTCAGGAAATCCGCTACCATCCCAACGCCTTGCGCAGCATGTTCAGCGCCACCAGCATCAGGAACACCGCAAAGACCCGCTTGAGCGGCCTGGGGTCCATCGCATGGGCCAGCCGTACCCCCAGAGGCGCCGTCACAAGCGTCATCGCGATGACCACCACGAAGGCCACCAGGTTCACCGCACCGATGGTCAGCGGCGGGCGCTGAGCGGCGTCTATCTCCAGCAGCAGGAACCCGAGCACCGAGGGCACCGCGATCAGCACCCCGAACCCGGCCGCTGTGGCGACTGCACGGTGGATGGGCCGCCCGTAAAGGCTCATCAACGGCACCCCGAAACTGCCCCCCCCGATGCCCATCAGAACCGACAGGAACCCGACCACCGGCGACAGGCAGGCCCGCGTGACGCCCCGCGGCATGGTCTCGGCGATGCGCCACTCGGCCCGCCCCAGCCCCATGTAAAGTCCGACCGTCAACCCCAGCACCCCGAAGATGGCCGTGAGCGTCGAAGACCGCAGCCCCGACGCCACCAGAACCCCCAGCACCGCCCCGATGACGATGCCCGGTGCCCAGCTTTTCAGGATATCCCAATCCACGGCACCCTTCTTGTGGTGGCTCAGGACCGACCTCACCGACGTCACGATGATTGTCGCCAGTGACGTGGCCAGGCACATCTGCATCAGCTGCGGTCCGTCATAGCCAAGCGTCTGAAACGCATAGTAAAACGCAGGCACCAGGACGATGCCGCCGCCCACGCCCAACAGCCCTGCCAGCACCCCGGCAAAGGCGCCGATGATCAGCAAAAGCACCAGCATCTGCACCAGAAGCATGGTTTCGGGCATCGCGTGTCTCCGGGTTCTGATCCCCCAGACCTATACGGCGTGCGAAGCGAGGAAAAGCACTCTTGGTGCCTTTCTTCCTAGGCCGCCATGCCCCCTGTCACCGCGGCCAGGGCCTCCTGGATCATCTCGGGTCCTGCGTTGGGACGTGCAGCCCCTTCGGACAGTCGCCGCCGCCAGTGCCGCGCACCGGGCCGGCCGGCAAAGAGCCCCAGCATGTGGCGCGTGACCTGATGCAGGCGTCCCCCGGCGGCCAGATGCGCCTCGATATAGGGCAGCATCGCCTCGACGGCGGCCTCCGGGGTGCTGTCCGTGGCCGAACCGTAGACACGCCGGTCCGCCGCGCACAGGATGTCGGCCGGCCGGTGATATGCCGCCCGTCCCAGCATCACGCCGTCAAACCCCTGATCAAGAAACGCCACCGCCTCATCCAGCGTTTCTATGCCTCCATTGATCGACAGATGCAGACCCGGAAACATGCCCCGGACCTGCCGGACAAGATCATACTCCAAGGGTGGAACTTCGCGGTTTTCTTTTGGGCTCAACCCCTTGAGCCAGGCCTTTCGGGCATGGACGGCAAAGCGCGAGACCCCGGCGGCGCTGACCCGGGACAGGAAATCCGGCAGCACCTCCCTTGGGTCCTGATCGTCGACGCCGATCCGGCACTTGACGGTCACTTCCACGTCTGTCGCCTCGATCATGGCGGCACAGCACTCGGCCACCAGCCCCGGCTCCTTCATCAACACCGCACCGAACGTGCCCGATTGAACCCGGTCCGAAGGGCAGCCCACGTTGAGGTTGATCTCGTCATACCCGGCATCGGCCCCCAAACGCGCCGCCACCGCCAGTTCCCGGGGATCGGACCCGCCCAACTGCAAGGCCACAGGATGCTCCTCGGGGCTGTGGTTCAGCAGATGCAATGCCCCGCCCCGGACCAGAGCCGGCGCGGTCACCATCTCGGTGTACAGCAACGCGTTGCGACAGAGCTGCCGATGCAAGTACCGGCAATGCCGATCCGTCCAGTCCATCATCGGGGCAATAGAAAGTCTAGCGTGTTGATTTATTTGCATTTTTCTTGTACATTCAAACTGTTGCGGGGCAAAGTTGCTACGCAGGAATACGCCCCAATATCCCCCGATTTGCCCCTTTTCGACGACTCATTGCACACTCAGCGCACACGATATGGCCACTATAAACAAGCTTCCCTCCGGTGGATACCGGGTCCAGATCAGACGCAAGGGTGGCTCACGCCAGCGAGACCTTTCACCGTCGTGACGACGCCCACAAATGGGCCCGTCAGGCGGAGACGCGTGTCGATCAGGGCCTGTCACCGAACAAGTCGTCCGCCGCCCGCCTTGCGACGTTTGGCGATCTCGTTGCCCTGCATATAGACGACATGTGCGCGGTTGGGAAACCACCCCGCAGAAGTAAGTCAGCGACTCTGGCCACTTTGAAAAACGACCTCGGCAAGGAGCGCATTGGTCATATCGATCGCGCGAAGCTGATCGACTACGGCAAGATGCGTGCGGATTCACCTGGTCCCCTGAAATTTTCCGCTTGGCGCGCCAAGCTTCTCCTCATTTATTGGTGCAGCCGCCTTCCGCGCTTAAAGGACGTCTGGGTGCCTCAATATGTGGTTCAAGACGACTGCAAGGCAGGGCACATCTTCGCGTCGCATCGCAGATCCTCTGCTTTTTGCAAATTCTTGTTGCGCTCTGAGTTAGTTGGCAATTCATAAGCTCGCCGTATCAAGCGCCCTTCTCCTTGCCGGAAACTCGCTTCCGAGTGATCCCGCAATCCGAAAGTCAGAAGGACGCCGTCGCAGCCCGCGACACGGGTGGCACAGGGAATTCAGGCGAGACCAGCGCCGCACATGGCGTTATCTCCGCAACCGGAACGTCAATCCATGTGGGGGGCTGACCGGGCTGGATGGCAACTGAGGCGACAGAAATAGCGGGGCTGCAAAAAGCAGCCCCACCTTATCGGTTTACTTCAGCAATTCAGTCCAGATCGCGGTATAGAGATCAACTGCGGATTGTGGACATGTGGGCAGGAATTGGCCCGCTGCGGCGAACTCTGCCGGTGTCACGATCTCGGGCGCGGTTTTCATGTCCTCGGGCATGAACTCTTCGGATCCCTCAACCCCATTGGCATAGCGCGCAAAGCTGGAAATCAGCGCTGCATTCTCCGGTTCAAGAATGAAATTGAGGAACTGATAGGCCTCGTCGACGTTCTTGGCATCGGCCAGCAAAGCGACCGAGTCCATGAAAAGCGGATAGCCTTCCTTGGGATAGCCATAGACAATGTCCGGGTTGTTGATGCGCGCGCGCATAGTGGAGCCATTCCAGTTGACGGAGGCCGCGTAGTCGCCCGAAGACAGCTTGTCCGTGGTGCCATAGTCCATCGACAGCCACCTGGGTTTGGCCTCCATCAGGCGGTCGCGCACGGTCTTGAGGACGGTCAGGTCTTCGGTGCAGGCCTCACCACCCGCGTTAAAGATCGCCATGTTCAACACGTCGTTCATTTCGGGAACGACGTTGATCTTGCCAATCAACTCCTCGGGCGGGTCCAGAAATAGCTCGGACGTGTTGGGGTCGCCACCATAGACTGTGGTATTGACCGCGATGCCGACCGAACCCCACTGCCACGGCACGGAATGGGCGCGGCCCGGATCCCACGGCACGTCTTTCCATTCAGCCGCGATATTGGTGATGTTCGGGATTTTCGAGTGATCCAGTTCGGCCAGCAGCCCCTTGCGGACATAGACAGGGATATAGTTGGCCGACGGCACTACCAGGTCAAAGCCGGACGCGCCCGCCTCGACCTTTGTCAGTGCCGTTGTGTTGCTGTCATAGTCGGTGACCGTCACGGAAATGCCCGTTTCGGCAGTGAACTTTTCTAGCAACTCGGGGCTGGTGTAGTTGCCCCAGTTGAACAGGTTCAGCTCGCCTTCGGCCAGTGCACCGAAAGTGCTACCCAGCACGGCGACTGTTGCAAGTAGATAGGCCTTCATAGGGATACTCCTTTTTTTGTAGGTGTTGTTACGGTTTTTCCGGCTTCTTGGTGATGAACAGGAACACAATCAGGATCAGCACGGTCAGCGCCAGCAACGCCGTCGATATCGCGTTGACCTCGGGTGTCAGCGCGCGGCGCAATTGGCCCAGCATATAGGTCGGCAGCGTGTCCTGCCCGGCCGATTTCACGAATTCGGTGATGACCACGTTATCCAGCGAGATGATGAATGCAAGCATTGCCCCGGCGATCACGCCCGGCAGCAACAGCGGCAGCGTGACATGGCGGAACGTCTGCCACGGCGTCGCATAAAGGTCGGCGGCGGCGGTTTCCATGGTCAGATCCATACCCTCCAGGCGCGCGCGGATCGGCAGATAGGCAAAGGGGATACAGAATGCCGAATGCGCTAGGATCAGATATCCAAGGCCCGCATAGCCTGTCGCGATCTTGACGGAGGAAAAGAAGACCAGCAGCGCCACAGCCGTCACGATTTCAGGCACCATGAGGGGCTGGTTGATGATGATGTAGATCATCGTCTGCCCTTTGAACCGGCCCCGTCGCGTGGTCCCCAGGGCGGCCATCGTGGCCAGGGTGGTCGCGATGACAGAGGCCCACACGGCGATGATCAGCGACCGCACCGTGGCGTCCTGCACCGCCTCATTGTTGAAGGCCACCACGTACCATTCAAGCGAAAACCCGCCCCACTGGTTCACCGAATTGCCACCGTTGAACGAATAGATCACAAGCGTCGCGATGGGCGCATAGAGCAGAACAAACGACAGGAGGGCTATGAAGGTAAAGCCCGGCAGGGTCGTCACATCAAAGGCGCGTTTTTTATCCATGCGGATTGTCCCGTGATGACACGCGCGTGTAGACCACCAGTGACATCACCACGATCAGCAGCAAGACCGTGGAGAGCGCCGCCCCCAGCGGCCAGTTCTGTCCCTGGCCAAACTGCAATTCGATGAAATTGCCAATCATCATGTTCTTGCCGCCGCCCAGCAGGCGGGGCGTCACATAGGCTCCGAGGCTGGGGATGAACACCAGAATACAGCCCGCGATGATCCCCGGCTTGATGATCGGCAGGATCACCCCGCGCAACACCTGTACGCGTGAGGCATACAGGTCATAGCCTGCCTCGATCAGACGGAAATCAAAGCGGTCGATCGCGGCGTAGAGGGGCAGCACCATCAGCGGCAGATAGACATAGGCCATCCCAATCAACACAGCCGTATCGGTATACATGATTTGGACGGGCTGCGGGATCAGACCAATGTTGATCAGGGCGGTATTCAGGATTCCTTCGTTACGGACCACCTCCATGATCGCAAAGGTACGGATCACCAGGTTGGTCCAGAACGGAATGGTAATCAGAAAAAGCCAAAACGCGCGCGCTTTGGCGGGCCGCGTCGCGATGAACCATGCGGTCGGCAGTCCCAGCACAAAAGTGATAAGCGTGGTCGTAATCGACAGTTTGACCGAGCGCCAGAATATGGAAAGGTTCGCATCTGCAAGGCTGACGGACTGATCAAAAATGTCCCGCTCAAACAGCACCCGAAACCAGCCGTCACCGGACAGGACCCAGCGCACACCGGAATAGTCGCCTTTTTCCAGCACCGAATAGAGCGCCACAATCAAGAGCGGACCAGAGGCCGCGAACACCAGCAAAATCAACGCAGGGGTCGACAATAGCCAGCCGCTGACCCCTTTGCTGAACTGTCCGCCCGACTGGTTCATGATTTCAACACCTGCACGGCCTTGCTATCGATGCTGATACCGACTGTGTCACCCAGCGCGAACGCACCGGCAAAGCCCGATGGCACGCGCGCGATCATCTGGCTGCCATCGCTCAGCCCAAGGGTATAATGCGTATCGGTCCCCATGTAGGTTTTCTCGATCACCGTGACGTCGATGCCGCCGCCCGACGCGCCCAGTGTGATCTGTTCGGGACGGATTGCGAGGGTCACGGGCCCTGTTTGTCCGTCCAGTTTCACATCAAGCAGATCGCCCGTGCCGATGCGCACGCGCGTGCCGTCGACATCCCCGTCAAGGAAATTCGTCTCACCGATGAAATCGGCCACGAAACGATTGACCGGATGTTCGTAAATCTCATGCGGGGTGCCGACCTGCAGAAGGGCGCCTTGCGACATGACGCCGATACGATTGGACATGGTCAGTGCTTCTTCCTGGTCGTGAGTGACAAAGATGAAGGTGATCCCGGTCTCGGTCTGAAGCCGTTTCAATTCGCTCTGCATTTCCTTGCGCAGCTTCAGGTCCAGCGCCGAGAGCGGCTCATCCAGCAACAGAACCTGGGGCTCTGGCGCCAGAGCGCGTGCCAATGCGACACGTTGTTGCTGCCCACCCGACAGGTGTTGCGGCAGGCGGTCGGCAAAGTCCTCGAGCTTGACGAGCGCGAGCACCCGCGCCACGGCCCGCGCCACATCGCCCGCGGGCTTGCCCTGCATTTTCAGACCAAAGCCAATATTCAGTGCCACGGTCAGATGCGGGAACAGCGCGTAGGATTGAAACACCGTGTTCACGGGGCGCTGATAAGGCGGCGTATATGTGATGTCCTGGCCAGACAAATGAATGGTGCCGGACGTGGGCGTTTCGAAACCCGCGATACAGCGCAACAGCGTCGTTTTCCCACATCCCGAAGGGCCAAGAAGCGTAAAAAACTCGCCCTCTTCTATGGATATGGAGACATCGCCAAGCGCTGTGACAGCGTCGTTTCCGGTTCCGTAAATCTTGCCGACATTGCGCGCGTCAACCGCGATATTTGCGTTCAATCGCCGTTCCCCCAGACCTTCACGTTGCATAGTTTTTCAAGCCTATGCAAGACTTTCTCAAAGCATCCCCGGCCTTTTCGCGGCCCATGGGGCGGCCTGCTCGAGCTCCGCACACAAGGCGATCAATGTCGCGTCATCTCCGAAGGCAGCCGCCAGGTGAACCCCGATGGGCAAGCCGTCGGAACTCCAATGTAGCGGCACCGACGCCGCAGGCTGTCCACTGGCATTGAACGCCGCGCAGAAAGGCGAATATTCAAAGACCCCGCCCGGACCGACGCGGTAATTCTCATAGTCCTCACGGTCATGAGAAAACCGACCAACCAGCGCCGGAGGTTCGGCCAGTGTTGCGGACAAAATGATATCGCATTCGTCAAAAGCCTCCGCCATCTGACGGCCATAGGCATGTATCTTGTTTACCGCCGCAAGATAGTCCGCACCCGAAATCCCCGAAGCGAAAACCTGAGCACCGCGCGCGACGCCCTGAAGGTCGCCCTGTCGCAGATTGCGACCCCGGGCCGTTGTTGCAGCCTCGATCCAAAGCGCCGTTCCACAGGCCACGATCTTGGTCCAGGCCCGCATCATCCCGTCGTGATCCGCCTGTGGACAGGCTGGCGTCACATGATGACCCAGCCCATCGAGTATCTTCGCGGTCTCCTCTACGGCCGTCTTGCAGACCGGGTCGATCGCGGCACCTGAAAATGTCGTGTCGCACATCGCGATGCGCAATCGCCGCGGCGGGCGGGCGATGGCCTGACCAAAGCTCATTTCCATGGACGGGGCGGCATAAGGCTGGCCTTTGTCGGGCCCCGCACATGCGTCCATCATCGCTGCATTGTCGCGCACCGAGCGCGTGAGGAACCCGTCAATCGCCATCCCGGCCCATCCTTCACCCACCATAGGGCCATCTGGGAAACGCGCACGGGTTGCCTTGAAGCCGAACAGGCCGCAATTCGAGGCCGGAATGCGGACCGAGCCGCCCCCATCCGACCCATGCGCCATCGCAACAATACCCGCCGCCACCGCGGCCGCGGATCCTCCTGACGATCCGCCAGATGTTCGCGAAAAATCCCAGGGGTTGCGCGTCGGGCCATTGTAGACCGAGGCCTCCGTCACGGGCCCAACGCCCCCTTCAGGTGACGCCGCGCGTCCGAATGTCACAACACCGGTGGCGCGCATCCGACAGTAGATTTCGCTGTCATAGGCATAGCACGTGTCCCGCAACAAACTGGACCCGCAATGCGATGGGAAATCGCTCGCCTCAGCCCCAAGATCCTTGATCAGGAAGGGAACCCCCGTGAAAGGGCCATCTGGCAAACCAGATTTGATTGCCGCGCGAGCGACCTCTTCCTGCATCAAAACTACCGCGTTGAGCTTTGGGTTCAAGGCCGCTACGCGCGCTATCGCCGCGTCAAGCAATTCGTCCGGCGAGACGGTCCCTGATGCGACCTGACGCGCCAAAGACGTTGCGTCGTCCTGATAGTCGCATGACATCGGAGCAGTCTCCCTATTGGCCAGCTTTATGCGACGGACAAAATTGAACAGCTATGCACACAGGAAACCCTCGGGCTGCCATGCTATTCAGAACTTTAACTCTTGCAATACTGCTCTTTGAAAACCGAGAGCATTTGATCGCCCGTCGTAAGCACTCAGATGGCCTTGTTGCAGAATTGTCGGGTATAGTTACTTGTTATCGGTGATCTCTGACCCGAGACCCGACTTTCCTCCGGGGTCTCGGAGAGACCGCAGGTTGATTTCTGGGACTACGCGGTGTGTGTTGCCACACTTTTCTTTGCCATGCACTCGATCGGCAGATAGCTCCCCAGACCAGCCTTTGGGCAGAGAGGACCAGACCGAGACACTGCACGCCCTTACTGGTCTTGACTGCCGATCCGAACATTTCCCTCTGAGGTTCCGGCATCAGCGCTGGAAAAACCGCTGCGCAAGAGCATCTGGTTCGCACCGAGCGAAATCACGACAAGCGCCACGAGCGCCAAAAGAAACGATTTCATTCTACGTCCTCTCTGCGTCGGATTGCTTGGTCTTCAGAACATCGTCTGCCCAGATGCTGTGGTGTTCGCGTGCCCACTGCTCCTCGACGTCGCCTTTGCCCATAGCGTCAAACGCGCCTTCCATTCCGATCGAGCCAAGATAGATATGCGCAAATATGATCGCCGTCAGGATCAAGCTGACAATGGAATGCCACAACTGAGCATATTGCATCTCTTCCTGCGGCTGAAGCGGATAGGGCAGGTCTGCGGCGCCGAACCAGCCCGGCAAACCCCAACTGTTGAGGGTCGAGAATGTATGGCCGAACATATTGAATTCAAAAGGAAACAGCAAAGAAAGCCCTGATGCCGATATTGATCCGCCCAAGATGATCACCGCCCAGAAGATCAGCTTTTGACCCGCATTGAATTTCTTGGCCGGCGGGTGCCCCCCGCCCAACAACCCACCGCCCTTGGCGAGCCAGTTCAGGTCGGTCCGGTCGGGAAGATTATGCACGACCCAAACGACAAAGATGATCACCAACGCCACGATGAAGGCCCAGGATATATTGTTGTGCACCCATTTGCTGGCAGTGGCGACGGTCGAGAATGCCTCATGCCCAAAGGTGGGGATCAGCAGCTTGCGCCCAACCAGCGAGATGAGACCGGTCAGCGCAAGAACGATGAATGAGGACGCCAGCAGCCAATGACCAAAGCGTTCGAAGGCCTTGAAGCGGGTAATCGTCCGGCCTGTCTTTTCACCGTCGATACGAATGCGGCCCCGGATCAGGTAAAACAGCGCAAGCGCCAGAAGTGTGCCGCCCAGCAGATATGCCGTCAGTTTCAACAACGCCCCCTCACGGAATTCAAGCCACCATATCCCGCGATTCTGGATCAATGTCGTGGCGGCAGGCCCCCGAACTTGCGTTTCGACATCGCCCGAACTGAAGCGCAGAGCCCGCCATAAATCCGGGTCCGATGCCCCCCCCAGCGTCCCGAGTTGTTCCGTGATCGGTGCGGCCGCATCAGGATCGCCTGTCAGACCTCGGCGGAAACTGTCGTCTACCTTGAGCCCCTCTTGCCTGCGCAGGATGTCCTCGAGGGTTTGGGCCCCGCCCGTGGACGCACGTGTGTCTACCGCAGCCTCTTGCGCCGTTACAGGCAAAACAAGGGTCCACATAAAGGCAAGCAAGGCTAGAAACCGCAGCATCAATGTTTCCTTCTGATCGGATCGAAGAGGGATGGCCCGTTCCAGGCCACCCCTTTCAGTTGATTGCAAAGTGGCGTTCAGCCGCCTTTTTGGCCATATGCGGTGCCCCAACCCCATGCGCCGGACCCGAAACCGCGGGCAACGATCCGTTCGCGGTAGATGCCCGACACCACGTCGCCGTCACCCGCCAGAAGCGCCTTGGTGGCGCACATTTCGGCGCAGATCGGCAACTTGCCTTCCGCGATCCGGTTGCGGCCATATTTGGCAAACTCTGCGGCGGAGTTGTTTTCTTCGGGACCGCCCGCGCAGAATGTGCACTTGTCCATTTTGCCGCGTGACCCGAAATTTCCGGCCTGCGGGAACTGCGGCGCACCAAAGGGACATGCGTAAAAGCAGTAGCCGCAGCCGATGCACAAATCCTTGGAGTGCAGCACAATGCCGTCTTCGGTCTGGTAGAACACATCGACCGGGCAGACCGCCATGCAGGGCGCGTCCGAGCAATGCATGCACGCCACGGAGATCGAGCGTTCGCCCGGTGAGCCATCGTTGATGGTGACCACCTTGCGGCGATTGATACCCCACGGGACCTCGTTTTCGTTCTTGCAGGCTGTTACGCAGGCGTTGCATTCGATGCAGCGTTCGGCGTCGACGAGAAATTTTACTCTTGCCATCTTTCTTCTCCCTTACGCTGCCCAGATTTTGCAAAGAGTGGCCTTGGTCTCTTGCATCTGGGTTACTGAATCATAGCCATAGGTCTGCGCGGTGTTGGAACTTTCGCCCAGCACAAACGGGTCGGCCCCTTCGGGGTATTTGTCCCTCAGGTCGACACCCTCCAGATGGCCGCCAAAGTGGAAGGGCATGAAGGCCACACCGCTGGCAACGCGTTCCGTCACCATCGCCATCACCTTTACCTTCCCGCCTTCGGGTCCTTCGACCCAGACCTGTTCGCCGTCACGGATGCCAAGGTTGTTGGCATCGCGAGTGTTGACCTCGACAAACATGTCCTGCTGCAACTCCGCCAGCCAGCGGTTGGACCGCGACTCGTCCCCGCCACCCTCGTATTCGACCAGGCGGCCTGACGTCAGGATCATCGGATAGTCCTCCGAAAAGTCTTTTTCCTGGATGGATCTGTACATCGTCGGAACCCGCCAGAATTTCTTGTCTTCGTAGGTGGGATAGTCGGCCACCAGATCGCGCCGGTTGGTATAGAGCGGTTCACGGTGCAGCGGCACAGGGTCCGGGAATGTCCAGACCACAGCACGCGCCTTGGCGTTGCCGAACGGCGCACAGCCGCGTCCAATCGCAACTCGCTGGATGCCGCCGGAAAGGTCGGTTTTCCAGTTGGTCTTTGGTCCTGCAACCGCATCGATCGCGGCGCGTTCATCGGCAGTCAGATCGCCGTCCCAGCCCAGATCCATAAGCATTTGCATGGTGAATTCCGGATACCCGTCCTCGATCTCGGAACCGGGGGTGAACACGCCCTCGGCCAGAAGGTTTTCTCCGTTGCGTTCAACCCCGAACCGGGCGCGGAACGTCAGGCCGCCTTCGGCCACCGGCATCGACATGTCATAGAGGTTCGCCGTGCCGGGGTGGTTCATCTCGGGCGTGCCCCAGCTTGGCCACGGCAGACCGTAGAAATCACCATCCGCCGGGCCACCGATCGCGCGCAGCGACGTGCGGTCAAAGGTGTGCTGATTGGCCATGTGCATTTTCAGCCGCTCGGGGCTCTGGCCTGTATAGCCGATGGTCCACATACCCCGGTTGAATTCACGGGTGATGTCCTCGACATTCGGTTCGCCGCCTTCGTCGATCGCGATGTTGCGGAATATCCTGTCGTGGAAACCGAACTTTTCGGCGAATTTCGCCATGATTATGTGATCGGGCAGCGATTCAAACACTGGCTCGACCACCTTGTCGCGCCATTGCAGCGACCGGTTCGAGGCCGTGACAGAACCGCGCGTTTCATACTGCGTGCTCGCGGGCAGAAGATAAACGCCATCCGTCCGGTCATGCAGCACGGCAGAGACCGTAGGATAGGGGTCGACCACCACAAGCATGTCGAGCTTTTCCATCGCCGTCTTCATCTCTTTCAGACGGGTCTGGGAGTTTGGTGCGTGGCCCCACAGGACCATCGCGCGCGTGTTGTCGGGCTGGTCGAGGTTTTCCTTGTCCTCAAGCACGCCGTCGATCCAGCGGCTGACCGGAATACCGGTCAGGTTCATCATCGCGGTGTCACCATAGCTGGCGTCCGAGAACCGGCCCTTGAGCCAGTCAAGATCCTCTTCCCAGACCCGCGCCCAATGCGCCCATGATCCGGCGGACAGGCCATAGTAGCCCGGCAGCGTGTCGGCCAGAACGCCAAGGTCGGTCGCGCCCTGCACGTTGTCGTGACCACGGAAGATATTGGTGCCGCCACCGGCCCGGCCCATGTTCCCCAGCGCAAGTTGCAGGATGCAATACGCGCGGGTGTTGTTGTTGCCGTTGGTGTGCTGTGTGCCACCCATGCACCAGATCACGGTGCCGGGACGGTTGTTGGCCAGCGTCCGCGCGACACGCTCAAGCTGGCTGCCCGGTGCGCCGGTAACCCGTTCGACTTCTTCCGGAGTCCAGCGTGCGACTTCCTTGCGGATTTCCTCCATGCCCCAGACGCGGGTCCGGATGAATTCATCGTCTTGCCAATCATTCTCGAAGATATGCCACAAAATGCCCCACACCAGCGCCACGTCGGAACCCGGCCGGAACCGGACATATTCGTCCGCATGGGCCGCCGTTCTCGTAAACCGTGGATCGCAGACGATCAGCGGCGCGTTGTTCTGTTCCTTGGCCTTCAGCATGTGCAGCAGCGACACCGGATGGGCCTCTGCCGGATTGCCGCCGATCAGAAAGATCGCCTTGGAATTGTGAATATCATTGTAGCTGTTGGTCATGGCGCCGTAGCCCCATGTGTTCGCGACACCTGCCACCGTGGTCGAATGGCATATCCGCGCCTGATGATCGACGTTGTTGGTGCCCCAATAGGCGGCAAATTTGCGGAACAGATAGGCCTGTTCGTTGCTGTGCTTGGCTGAACCGAGCCAATAGACCGAATCCGGGCCGCTTTCTTCGCGGATTTTCATCATGCCATCGCCGATTTCGTTGATGGCGTCGTCCCAGCTGATCCGAACCCATTCGCCATCGACCTTTTTCATGGGATACTTGAGGCGGCGTTCACCGTTGGCATGTTCGCGGACCGCAGCGCCCTTTGCGCAATGCGCCCCAAGGTTGAACGGGCTGTCCCATCCCGGCTCTTGCCCCGTCCAGACGCCATTATCGACTTCGGCGATCACGGTACAACCGACGGAGCAATGCGTGCAGACCGACTTGATCGTCTCGATTGCTCGGGTCGCTGCTGTCTGCGCCGTTGCCTGAGTGACCGTGCCTCCCGTTGTCGCAATGGCCGCGAGCCCACCAATGGCAAGCCCCGATCCGCGCAGGAAACCGCGTCTGTCGACCACGTTGGAGCCCTTGTTCACAGCAATCGGCGTACGGCCTGACCGGCGTGTATATCCGTTCGTCTTTTTCCTAAGCATTGTCTTCCTCCCTGGTCCAGCGTGGCTGGAAAAATTCGTAAAGCCTGCTGCCGATTGACCCTGGCGGGCGGCGTCACGCAGGCGCGCCGCGGCCCCTAGAAGCGGGTGCTTTCCAGATAGGCACGGGTATGTTCCGTGTCCTGCAATGTCTGGGACGACAGATCGACCGGTTTTGCCGCGGCCTCGGTCGCCCCTCCGGATGCTGCAACTGCAACGGCGGCCGGTGCGGCACCCCCCGCGAGTTTCAGGAAATTACGGCGGCTTGTGCCTTCGGTCTTGTCGGTCATGGGATGTCTCCCCTTCCTGTTGTTTGGCGGGCATCCCCGCCGGTTGAATGGCGCGTTCGTCAACGTGCCGTCATGCGAAATGCTTCGCGTTCGATGTCAAGAAACGCCGCACCGACAGCGCCCACGGATGCATAAAGCACCGATGATTTCGCGGCCTGAAGGTCCGTGAAGTAATGCGTGGCCCAGGTGCCGATATGGGCGTTGAAGAATTCATTCTGCTCTTGCAGGGTAGCGACCCGACCAAAGCGGCCCACGATCATGCCCGCCATCATTTCCATCAGCGATGCGATGTTGTCCTCGGGCTCAAAGACGTTTTCGGCCCGTGTCATCCCGAAGCTGGCCATCGTCGCGCGCAGATTTGCCAGCGGCTTTTCATTCAGAAAACCGGTAAGGTAATAGCTCGCGTAGGGCAAAAGCTCTCCGCGTCCCAGTCCAATGAAAAGGGCGTTGAATTCAGAACGTACAGCCTTGGGCTTTGAAATCCTTGCCACGCGCGCAAGCCCCTGTATCGCCTGCCCGAGCGGCGTGTCGTCGCCCGTCAGCGCGGCGGATTGATCCAGAAGCATCTGATCGGGCGGCGCGGCCAGAATCAGACCCAGATAGTTGTAGAGGTCGGCCCGAAGCCTGTCTTCATCGGTGATCTCGGGCAGTGCTGCGGCGACACTCATGCTGTGTCATCCTCGAAGTGAAACTGCATACGTCGCGGCGCGGAGATATCTTGCACGACCTCCGTTTCCACCCGATGAGCGGTCGCGGCGACATCGCGGCCCTCCGACTCCGCATCGTCGGCAACCGCCGCCACGGATTCGACGGCATCCTGCTCAATCTCCGCCGCAAGGGCAGGCGTGGCAGCGGCATCGCTGTCGCGATCGACCTCAAGGATTTGCGCCAGCATTCCCTTGCCCACCTGATAGGTCGTGTTGATCACGCCCTGCCCGACGCTTCCTGTCAGATAGTCGTCATCATAATCATTCAGGCCGTCCACACAGGCCAGCACCGGATTGCTGCGCCACAGCTTGCGCAGCGCGCGTCTGCGAATGTGTTCAGGCACCGTTCTTGACATGAACCCCCTGAAGTCGTCTCCCGGACCGAGGCTCTCGGGGTCAGGCAGATCCAGATCCTCCAGAATCTCCTCGTCCGTCTTCTTGGCCAGAGCGGCCTGTTCCTCGCGCAACGCCAGGTCCCGCGCCGCACGGTCTTCCGCCTCGGCCTCGGCGGCGACGGCCGCGCGGCGGCGCGACCAGGAGGTGCCGACATCGCTCAATTGATGGTCTCCCTGCGGCCCGGCGCGCGGTAAACATCGCTTGCCTGACGAATACGCGCATCGCCGATACCGTCTTCCTTCTTGCCCACATCCATGTTCTTGCGGCGACGCTTCACGAAAGTTTCCTGTTCGTAGTGCGTTGCAACAAATTCCGAAATCCATGCGAGTAGACCGGGAGGCATGGCGACCTTCTCGACCAACTCCTCTGCGGAATCACAATAATCCTGCGCTTCGTAAGGGGACGCCGTCACAAGCGCGACCTGCCATTGCTGATCAGCACTCTGTTCGTTTGGTCGAAGGACGACATAGACAGATGGCACACGCGCCTCAAGCTCGTGCGCATAGGCCTCCGCGTCCGACACGTAGAGGGTCAGCGGCAGGGTTGCGGCATGATATTCGGTAACGTCGCCTTGCGTCCTGAGAACATCCCAATCCGCATCCGGGGCACCCGGCAGCACGGCTGTCGCCTTCCAGGAGAACCTGGCCCAACGGGTGACACCCGGCATCCGCTGGACAATGACGCCCAACGAAATGGTCTGCGAATTCGGATACTTCAGCTGCAACAATTTCCCCCTGGCAAACTTCGTCTTTTCCATTGCCATGTTGCAACTAATTCCACTGAATCTCAAAGTCTATTTTTCGGCACGTCAGGCAAATTTCATGCCGCACCGCGGCATCTTCAAAACCCTGTTTCCTTTGATTTCCGCATTCTCACGGAAATCAGTCTATGCGCGTATCGATCTGAAATTGCTGCAGTTGCAAGGATTTCATGGCCGAATCGTGCGGAATTATCGGTTTACTGTCTGCCGGTTTCCTGACTACCTACAGTGTGGCCTGTGGCGCACCGATTGAGGAAAGAAATGTCAAAAACTTTGTTGGTATGTGACTGTCTTGGCTCGCATGAGCTTGACGCCGATGCCTTGAGCAAGGCAACGGGTCTGACTTGTGGAGCGTGTCATAAAAGCCTGTGCACTGATCAGATCAACATTGCCGCCGAAGCGATAGCAGCAGGAGACGTGATGATCGCCTGCCAGCAGGAAGCGCCTCGCTTTGCGGAATTGGCCGCAGATATCGAAGCGCCGCTTCCGGCATTCGTCGACCTCCGCGACCGCGCGGGCTGGAGCGATGATGCAGGCGCGACACTGCCCAAGATGGCCGCGTTGATCGCGGAGGCGGATCTGACACAACCGGCTCCCAAATCGCTTGATGTTGTCTCGCAGGGAACCTGTCTGATTATCGGCAAGGCCGACGTCGCGCTCGCCGCGGCTGAAAAGCTTGCGGATGTCCTTGCGCTGACGGTTTTGCTGGAACCGGGATCTGAATTTGTTCCAGCGCAGGCTTACGATACAATCGTCGGCACCCTGCATCAGACCACCGGAACCCTTGGGCAATTCGAAGTGCGGATCGACGCCTTTCAGCAAAGCCTGATTGGCGGACGGGGCACGCCTGACCTGACTCCTCCGCAGGACGGCGCACAGTCCGAATGCGATATCATTCTGGATCTCACCGGTGGATCACCACTGTTTCCTGCCCCCGACAAGCGCGACGGCTACGTTCGCGCCGACCCCAAAAGCCTGACAGCTGTTTCGGATGCCATTTTCGCCGCAAGCCAGCTTGTCGGGACATTCGAAAAACCACTCTACGTTCGGATGGAAGAAAGCCTGTGCGCCCATTCGCGAGCCGGAAAGCCCGCCTGTTCCAACTGCCTGAACGTCTGCCCGACCGGAGCCATTCTGCCTGCCGGTGACCACGTCAGCATCGACCCTCTTGTCTGTGCCGGTTGCGGGGCCTGTTCCGCGGTTTGCCCTTCCGGCGCGATACGTTATGACGCGCCTCCGACCGATCATGTTTTCCGCCGTATCAATACGCTGGCATCCGCGTACCGCGCGGCAGGCGGCAGGGACGCCACGCTTCTGGTCCACGATGATCACGGCGCACAAATGATCAGCCTTGCGGCACGCTTCGGACGCGGGATACCGGCCCATGTCATTCCGATGGAGGTCAGCGCGCTGTCGGGTTTTGGCCATGCCGAGATGCTGGGCGCACTTGCGGGCGGGTTTGGGCGCGTCGAGATCCTGTTGGGCCCAAAGACCGAGCGCGATGCCCTTGATCCGCAACTGGCATTGGCCAATGCCATTTATCCGGACAGGACGGCGTTGCTGGACATGACTGATCCCGACGCGCTGTCGGACCAACTTTTTGATCAGGCGCCGGAAAACGCCATTGCCAGCCCGGTCCTGCCCATCGGAACCCGGCGCCAGATCACCCGCATGTCGGCGAAGGCCCTGAACCCTGACGCAGCAACCCTGCCGCTGCCTGCGGGCGCGCCGTATGGTGCGGTCCTCGTGGATACCGACGCCTGCACGCTGTGTCTGGCCTGCGTATCGCTGTGTCCTTCGGGGGCGCTTGGTGACAACGCCGACCTGCCGCAACTGCGGTTTCAGGAGGATGCCTGCCTGCAATGCGGACTATGCGCCAATGTCTGTCCGGAAAACGCGATCACCCTCAAGCCCCGGCTTGATCTGACCGACGCGGCCCTGTCACAGACGATATTGAACGAAGAAGAACCTTTTGCCTGTATCGAATGCGGCACCTTGTTCGGTGTCAAATCAACGGTCGAAAAAATCTCTGAGAAACTTGCCGGCAAGCACGCGATGTTCGCTAACCCGGCCGCCGCGCGCATGATTCAGATGTGCGACAATTGCCGGATCAACGCGCAGTATCATTCCGACGACAACCCCTTTGCCGCAGGCGAACGGCCCCGGCCGCGCACGACGGATGACTACCTGTCCAAACGCAAGGATCACTGAACTTGCACCGGTGCGCCAAGATCGGCGGGCGCAATCGTCGCCACATAGGCAAGGATCGCCTGCAATTCGCCTTCGGTGATCATCACCGGCACGATGGCAGGCGGCAGTTGCTCACTGAAGGGGGGCGTCACGTTCTCGACCTGGCTGAAGCTGGGATGGGGATTGAGCGTGTAAAACCTGCCAAACCGGGTCTGCCAGTCCGGGAAGGTGCGCATCAGCGCAAAGGACGGTGTCTGCCCCATCCCCTTCATCCGGTTGCTTTCATTGATCACGTGGCAGCGCCCGCAATGGAGCATCGACAATGCCTCGCCCGCCACCGGGTCGCCTTCCGGAACAAGCTCGGGTGTCGCCGCTTTCACGGCAATCTCTGCGGTGAAGAGAGGGGTGCCGTTCGGCTGGAACCCGGCAATGGTGCGTTGGCCGATATCCGACAGCAGCCAGCCCATGAACAATTCGGGCCCCGCCGCATCGCTTCGGGTGATGCTCCAGACCTGACCCAGTCCGGAAAAGGCGGGCACACCGTCGGTGCCAATGGTGATGTCGCCGCCAGTGTCGACCTGCGTTACCCGCACGGAATGCTTCAGCGAAAAACGCGGCAACAGGTATTTCAGGAACCCGGTCTCGACAATTTCGGCTGGTGCGGACAACGTGAAATCGCGATCTTGAGCGATCACAGCGAAGGGCAGGATCACGCAGATCACGATTGCCAGAAATTTCACATCACACATCCCGGTTTGAATGCATTCAACCTAGGTGGCAGACTGCAAAGCGGTCAAGCATAACGGAGACACAAGTCATGAGCGAAGATTTCAACATGTCGATGCGCAAGTTCCTCAAGCAGGTCGGGGTGACCTCGCAAAAGGCGATCGAAGAGGCGCTGCGCAAGGCAGGCGACACGCAGGGGCGCAGTTTCGATGCCAGGATGGTGCTGACGATTGACGGTCTGGACCTCGAACATGTGGTGACCGGCAAAATCGAAGGTCAATCCTGACGTGGCCGTTACCAGAGACGCCGTTCTGGCCATTTTCAAGGACATCGCCGATCCGGTCACGGGCACGTCCATCGCCGAAGCCGGGATTGTCAAGGCGCTGACCGTCGACGACGGAAGCGTGCGATTTGTCATGGAGGTGAGCGGCAACCATGCCGAGCCCTACAAGGCACTCAAGGACACGATCGAGGCACGGATCAAGGCGCTGGACGGCGTGGCGGCGGTCTCTATCGTGATGACGGCGCACAATACAGCCGCGCCGCCCCCTGATTTGAAACCCAATCGGGGTCAGGCCCCGTCGGGTCCCGAAAAAATACCGGGCATTGACCGGATCATCGCCGTCGCATCGGGCAAGGGCGGTGTGGGCAAATCAACCATCGCGTCCAACCTCGCCTGCGCGCTTGCGGCGGAAGGGCGGCGTGTCGGCCTGCTGGATGCGGATGTCTACGGCCCCAGCCAGCCCCGTATGCTGGGCGTGTCGGGCCGGCCTGCATCGCCGGACGGCAAAACCATCCTGCCGATGCGCAACTTCGGTGTCATCATGATGTCGCTTGGCCTGATGGCGAACGAAGACCAGGCCGTTGTCTGGCGCGGCCCGATGCTGATGGGCGCGTTGCAGCAGATGCTGACACAGGTGCAATGGGGGGCGCTGGACGTGCTGATCGTCGACCTGCCGCCCGGCACGGGTGACGTGCAGATGACGCTGGCCCAAAAGGCCCACCTGACCGGTGCCATAATCGTCTCGACGCCGCAGGACATCGCCTTGCTGGATGCCCGCAAGGGGATTGACATGTTCAACCAGCTGGGCACGCCGCTGATCGGCATGATTGAAAACATGTCCACGCATATCTGCTCCGCCTGTGGCCACGAGGAACACGTCTTCGGCCATGGCGGTGTCGCGAAAGAGGCCCTGAAACTGGGTATTCCACTGCTGGCGGAAATCCCGCTGCATCTGGATATCCGCCGCGCTTCGGACGGGGGTGCGCCGATTGTCGTCTCCAAGCCGGACAGCAGCCAGGCGGCCGCATTCCGCGCAGTTGCCCGCGACCTGATTGCCAAAGACCTCGCATGACACCGCCCCGGTTTCCGCCACTCTTTACAGGCCAGGACGCGGCGGGCCGCGATCCTTTTGCGCTGGCCTGTGCAACTGCCGAGCAAGGCTGTGACGCAGGGCTGGTGATCTACGACCTGGCCGCCGACACTCTGCGCGCCGCGATAGTGTTTGCACCCGACGTGCCGTTGTCGGCGGCTGCCGTGATGCTGCCCATTTGCGGCGTCGGCTTTCAGAACGCGCTGGGGGCGCTTGGCCCGCCCGAAGTGGGTGTGCATCTGGGCTGGGACGGGACCATCCATGTCAATGGCGGGCGCTGTGGAGCCTTGCGCATGGCGGCTCCGGGCCAACCGGATCAGGAGCCCGACTGGCTTGTCATTGATCTGACACTCACACTGTGGCCCGCCAGCGACGATACCGGCCTGACACCGGATGTCACCGCGCTGTATGCCGAAGGGTGCGCGGACGTGGACGCCGTCGCCCTGCTCGAAGCATGGGTGCGTCATACACTGGTCGGGATCAACGCCTGGTCGGACGGTGGCACTGCACAATTGCACCGCGAATGGTCGGGCCTTGCTCACGGGCTGGAGGGTGAGATCACCGTTGCAGGCCGGACCGGCACCTTTGTCGGTCTCGATGACACGCTCGGGATTCTGTTGAAGGCAAGTGGAAAAACGGTTCTTATACCGCTCACCGCCAACCTGACGAGGCCCGAATGAAGCTTGCCCGTGCCATTCATTTCGACGAAAGCGACCAGCGCGTGTTCCACTCCCCCGCCCGCACCGGCGAATGGTGCATTTCGGGCGGGTTCGAGTTTTCGAACTGGGGCGAGGCAGATCTGGTCGGCAAGGCCCGGCAGGCGTTTTCAAACGGCTGGATGGGTTGCGAGACCTTCGGACGCGTCAGCTTTGTTGCCGTCACGCAGATGGAACCGCAGGAGCGGCACGCGATCACAACACTGCTGGCCAGGCATTTTGTCGACATCTATGGCGCGCCCACGATTGATGCGGCGCGTGGGGTCGCGGAGGAAGAAATCGAACAGATGGCAGAGCTATGTGCCGACCACGCGCCCAACACCCTGTTGACGGTGACCCGTGAGTTGACCGAAGCCGGTGTCAAGGAGACCTACCGCGTGATTGAGGCTCAGGAGGCCGAGCTCAGCCAGTTCGCGATACACGGATCACTTGACGACGAACCGCATCGCCACTGATCAGTTCCGCCGCGCGCGGGCGTGTCAGCCAGTCCTCAAGCGCCATCGCCGGCTCTTTGCGGGCTTGCGGGTTCTTGGCGGGGTTATCGCGCGATCCGCTGAAATGCGTCTGCCGCGCACTCGGCCGTGGACATGTCCGCGGGGTCGACACCCGGACCGACGAGGACAAGGTCGTTGTACTTGATCTCGCGGCAGTGGGTTGCACGTTCTGCGTTGGACCTCATGAGTACCCTCCAGGGCAATTCGACAGGTGAGGCTGCCTGGCTCGTCGTAGCCACCAAGGAGTGGACGATGAGAACGACGGGCAAGAGCCCCGGCGAGAAGGTCCTGACAGGCAACCGGCCAGCGCTTGTTCAATTGTGAACCGGGGCAGCATTCACTTTCAGGCCGTGAAATTTCAGCCAGCCCCCAACCCCCGTGGGTCGGCCAAAACATCCTGTCGGACGTCAAGCCGTCAACGGATAAAATACCCATTTTTCGATTTCCCGAGCCTCGCAATATTTGCGCTTTGCACTTTTTCAGACGCCATTTTGCATTGGACGCGCGTAGATTGCGGGGATAGCGTCTGAGTTTCGCATAATACGTGCTATTCACAGGCGCAGGTGTGTACCGCCACCACGATAACGGCGGCAAAAAGAACAACGAAACACCGATACTTCAAACCAGCAAGGAGACTACGAATGCTATTCAGAAACACAGTTTTGACTGCGGTTGCCGCTTTGGGCCTTTCGGCTCCGGTCGCGTTCGCCGATGGTGATGGCGGCACGCTGGACAAGATCGCCGCCAGCGGGGAAATCGTGATCGGTCACCGCGAAAGCTCCGTGCCGTTCTCGTATCTCGACGAAAATCAGCAACCGGTTGGGTACTCCATCGATCTTTGCATGAAGATCGTTGAGGCTGTCGCCGCGGAACTCGACAAGGAATTGACGATCAAGTATGTGCCGGTCAACCCGAAGACCCGCATCGCGCTGATGGCGAATGGCACCATAGATCTTGAGTGCGGTTCGACCACCAACACCCTCACACGACAACAGCAGGTCGAATACCTGCCCGTGACCTTTGTGACGGGTACAAAGATCATGGCGCGCAAGGATTCGGGGATCAATTCGGTTGCCGATCTGGACGGCAAGGCTATTGCACTTGCGCAAGGCACCACAAACGAACGTGCGGTGATCGCGGCTGTCGAAAAGGCCGGTTTGAACGTCAAGATACTGCCGGTTCGCGATCATGCTGAAGGCATGTTGTCACTCGAGACGGACCGCGTGGATGCCTATGCCACCGACCATATCCTGCTCTTTGGTCTGATTTCCAAATCCAAGACCCCGGATGATTTTGCGGTTGTTGGCGACTTCCTGTCCTTTGATCCCTACGCCCTTATGGTGCGCCGGGATGACAGCGCCTTTGAACTCGTCGGGAAAAAAGCCCTCGCCGAGGTGTTCCGCTCAGGCGAGATCGACGCGATCTACGCCAAGTGGTTCGATCCTCTGGGTGTGCCGGCTGATCCGCTTCTCAAGGCCGCATTCCAGCTGGGCGCTCTGCCGGAATAACTCAAAAACAGGCCGGCAGGGATTGCTCTGCCGGCCTGACTCTTCAAGGCGGGGCGAAACTTATGAACTACAACTGGAACTGGGCCGTCCTGTTTGAGGAACAATACCTCAATTGGCTGATCAGTGGTTTCGGGTGGACCGTTTCAGTCGCGCTGAGCGCCTGGTGCATCGCCATCGTGATCGGTGCACTGGTGGGCGTCGGCAAGACCGTGCCAAACCGTGTGATCCGCGCCATCTGTGCCACTTATGTAGAGATATTCCGCAACGTGCCGCTGTTGG